>OOCI01000183.1_pt1 | contig 60951 bp, 55 predicted proteins | sample 1671761 | NCBI WGS metagenome assembly OOCI01 (sample SAMN06348190, study PRJEB24527) | human gut metagenome | biome: human gut; feature: ankylosing spondylitis patient; material: feces | host: Homo sapiens | place: China | collected 2015-10
CGCAACAGTATTGATGTTTACACCTCTGTTGGCTATATGCTCCGCATTGACTGTTAGGAAGCTGAAAAGGACTTAAAAACCACACCAGGATCAGACTGTGCATTAAACCCACTCGCCATTGATGAACCTCTTGAATATGTAAGATTATATCTTGATGGAATCTTGCTTGATGTATCGGTTAGTCAAAGTGTCTATATCAGAACCTTTTATCGTTTCTTGATATAGACACTTTTTTTAATAGTCATTCTATTAACTAATTGATATTTTCGCCGTTTGTTGAAATAACTTCTTTATACCACTCGAAAGAATCTTTCTTTCTTCTGGACAAGTCTCCTGTTCCATCGTTATGTTTATCCACATAGATGAATCCATATCTCTTATCCATCTCACCGGTTCCTGCACTGACAAGGTCGATGCATCCCCATGGTGTATAACCCATCAGATCTACACCATCTTCCTCTACCGCCTTTTTCATTTCTGAAATGTGGTGTTGCAGATATTCTACACGGTATGGATCGTGGATGCTTCCATCCTCTTCTAAAGTATCATATGCTCCAAATCCATTTTCTACAATAAACAATGGTACTTTGTAGCGATCTGTAAACCAGTTCAATGAATAGCGCAGTCCGATCGGATCAATCTGCCATCCCCATTCACTTGCCTTTACATACTGGTTCTTTACACGATCCTTTTCTCCACGGTAATCATATTCCGGATTGTCTGGTTCTGCTTTTGTACAGAAAGACATATAATAACTGAAACCGATGTAATCGACACAGCCCTGTTTTAACACTGCAAGATCTTCTTCTGTTACGTCAATCTTAAGGTCTTTTCTTTCCCAGTATTTCAAAATATTTACAGGGTATTCCCCTTTTACATGCACATCTGTATAATAATATCTTTTCTGCATGGCTTTTTCAGCCTGCAGTATATCTTCCGGACGGCAGGTAGCCGGATAGATTGGGCACATTGCGATCATGCAGCCAATCTGAAATTTCGGATTAATCTCATGTCCAGCTTTTATCGCTTCGGCACTGGCAACCAGTTCATAGTGAGATGCCTGATACATCAATTCTTCCGCATTTTCTTCTGGTTTAATTATAATCCCGGAATTAGCATAAAGCATAAATCCATCACCGATATCTGCCTGGTTGTTAATCTCATTAAATGTCATCCAATATTTTACTTTGTCTTTGTATCGCTCAAAGCATGTTACTGCAAATTTCACGAAGAAATCAATCAGTTTTCTGTTTCTCCATCCACCGTACTCTTGTACAAGATGCAGAGGCATCTCAAAATGACTCAGTGTGATCACTGGTTCGATCCCATATTTCAGACATTCATCAAACATGTCATCATAGAATTTTAATCCGGCTTCATTCGGCTGTTCTTCATCACCATTTGGGAAGATACGTGTCCATGCGATACTTGTACGGAAACACTTGAATCCCATTTCCGCAAATAAGCGGATATCTTCTTTATAGTAATCATAAAAATCGATTGCTTCATGATTCGGATAATTCTCGCCTTTTAGTATTTCACCTGTTATTCTTCTTCTTGTATTTACATCTCCGCCGGTTACAACGTCCATAATGCTCAAGCCTTTTCCATCTCGATCATAGGCACCCTCCAGCTGATGGGCAGCAACTGCGCCACCCCAGAGAAAATCTTTTCGAAATCCCATTGTTATTTCCTTCCTGTTGTCTTAATTACTTTGTATAATAGCGTTGGGGGCTTTTGCCCCCAACTTTTCTGTTTCTATATTCAATTACATCTTGATGATTATTTCTCATCAATTCTCTTATACAGTGTAATGAATTCATCTGCAAGAATGCGGAATGCTTCTGCACTCATAAGCTGATCTTCTGCATGCATCAGAAGCATGTATCCATTGGAAATTTCACCATTTGCATCCATTGCCAAAAGATCTGCATGAACGTTGTGTCCAAGTGAAAAGGCTTCATCTCCTTGTTTAATCAGCTCTGCTGCCTCATCATATTTTCCTTCTTTCGCACAATGGATCGCATTGATAAAATGTGTTCTTGCTGTACCTACATATGTGATGATCTGAAAACATGACAATTCAAATTTTTCGTTCATTTTTTTCTCCTATCCTGCTATTATTTTTATTCTGATTTTACCAGTCTTCATCCTCATCTTCTACCGGCTGATTCTTCTCCTGAACCAGATTCATCTTGTCAACCTTCTTAATGAATGGCAGATAAACGAAGAATGAAACACAAAGGATCACTAACTGAAGTAAAGCACTTTTCCATCCTGCTAAAAGGAATCCTGAGATAATCGGTGGACAAGTCCATGGGATCTGTGTTGCTCCATATAATGGGCAGATTCCTGTATACAGTGCAAAATACTGGATTAAACATGCGATCACAGGCATTCCAATAAACGGAATTGCAAGCATTGGATTCATAACGACTGGAGCACCAAACAGAATTGGCTCATTGATTCCAAATAATGCCGGAATAATTCCCAATTTACCAAGTGCTTTCAACTGTTTTGATTTTGCAAAGAAGAACATATACATTACAAGTCCGATTGTGATACCTGCACCTGTTATATTGATAAACTGATCATAAAACTGCTGTGTTACAATATGGCCTCCGTTTGCTATTGTAAGTTCTACACCACTGTCAATAATAGCCTGATTTGCAAGGCTGTTTGCCTGTAATAGTCCTGTCATGATTCCACCAACTACTGTTGAACCATGAACTCCGAAGAACCACAGGAATGGTCCTGTAAAGCACATCAGAACTGCTCCACCAAGGGAGTCTGTCATTTTCTGAAGTGGTGTCTGAACAACTTTGTAAATAATTTCAATACCTGTTGTGTCGAATCCAATAGAACAGATACCGTGAATTACTGCAGCCCCTGTCAGGATTACGAATGCCGGGATTAATGCTGAGAATGCATTTGTTACACCTTCTGGAACTCCGGCCGGCATTTTAATACGTATATTTTTCTTCAAGAACCAACAGTAAATAGGCGGTACAATCAATCCGACAATGATTGCTCCAATCATTCCCTGTCCTGCTGTCCATGTCTTATTAATAATTCCACTAACAACTTCTCCACCTTCTGTTGTTATGGACGAAGGCATCAGAATCAAGAATGTTGCCAGTGAAATAATTCCACAGTTGAGTGGTTCCTGATTTTCCAGTTTCGCATAGCTATAGCTGATACCGATAACTGCAATCAACGCACTGATGGAGAATGTTGCGCCACATACCTGATCTAATACTGGTTTGATTCCTGTAGACTCTAATACATCGACAACTGCCTTTACCGGAAAGTTTGACAGGATCAGGAAGATTGATCCGATGATCAGAGGAGACATGGAAGTCACCATACCATTTTTTATTGACTGTATTGCCTTTGTATTAATAAACTTAAGGATTACAGGGATTACTTTTTCGTTAAATTTCTCTTTCATTTGCTACTACCCTTTGCTCTGTTTTTTGCTTTAAATTGTGTATCTTTGTTTTCTCTTATTTATTTTTCGCAAGCTTATATGCAAATTTCAAAACATTCATTCCATTGCACATTCCATAATCCTGCATTGGGATCACATCTACCGGAACCCCTTTTGGATCACAGATCTCTTTTGCTCTGGCAAGCTGATATCCTACCTGTGGTCCGAGCAGTGCTACATCCACGCCTTCAATCACGCGTTCCATCTCTGTAAATGGATATGCTACGATATCAACATCTTTTCCTTTTTCCTTTGCTGCCTCTTCCATCTTCTTTACGAGAAGACTGGTTGACATTCCTGCTGCACAAAATAATCGAATTACCATGATTGTTTCCTCCCTTATTTTTTTCTCATTTGCTTTGATGGTGCTAGTATAACAAGTATTTTTCGTTTTGTCAGTACTTTTTCCTGTTTCTGGTTTCTGTTCCATATAGACGGAATTTGTTACATAAAAAAAACAGGGCATTCTACTTTATTGTGTAAAATGCACTGTTTTCCTTTTCCTTTTTTGTATATTATGATACTTTTTAGTGTATTCTGTTTTTTTTGTTACTTGTCTGGTTACTATTCGTACCATTACATTCTACAACCTTAATGAAATAAGTCTTCCATATCATTTTAAAACAGATCATCTGTATCGTTATGGACGCCCTTCAATTCTCTTCCGATTAATTCCAAAATAAAAACGACTGCCATCTGGGATGTCAGATCATAATCTTCGTCTTGTTTATATTTATACTCTGAAACATAATAATTTATATTGCAGTCACTCATCTTCGCCAAAGAACAGTTTGCCTTATTTGTAATAGATATCAGGCTGCTCCCTCTTCTTTTCAACTTTTCTGCCAACATCAGTGTCTGTTCCGTCTCTCCTGATACAGACAATGCGATTGTAGCTATTCTCTCACCTTTTCCACGAAATACCGGCGTGAACGGATCATCAATAGCAAATGAAAACCAGCCTACATTATTAAAATATCTTGCCCCATACTTTCCTATAAAAGAAGAATTCCCCACACCTACAAATATAATTGACGATGCCTTTGTAAGTAACTTCACAGCTTCCTGGATATTCTCAGCAAATGCCTGTGTCTGCACCCGTTCAAAGAAATCTTTAACCGCAGTAAGATCCATATTGATTTTCTTCTTTTCCTTGCTGCTGACTTCCTGTTTTAATTTCAAACGGAATTCAGAATATCCCTCGCATCCTACCTTTTTACAAAAGCGAAGGATCGTCGTTGTTGAAACATGAACCGCCTCTGCCAGCTCGCGTACTTTCATATATACTACTTTCTCTTCATTGCTGATGATGTAATTATACACATCCATCTCCAACTGATTAAAGGATTTTATCATCTCATGCATAAACATATGAATTCAGTTCCCTTCTGTTTTTCTCTCTATTCCATAATCATATTATGTTCTTTAGAAGCAGTGTTTATCCCGCATTTTAATCGTGTTTTTCATTACTTCATCGTCTTCGCCAGTGAATTGAGAAATGCCCCCATCTCTGGATTAGCCAATACTTTTGCCAGAAGTTCCGAATCGACTTCATCAGCAACGATTATAAATAGTAGACCTACTGACTCCTAAGATTTCCTGTAACTCTTGAACTGTATAACATCTTTTTTCTGACATTTCTTTATTCTCTTTTTTGAAATATGAAAAACAATATCATATCTCGTTTCCGATGGTATTGCTGTACATTGCCTGTGCATTAACAATTTCTGATTTTGAAATTGTGTCTGTTGTAACAATGCTTATCTGGATCAGTATTCCAGCTCTTGCTATATATATACGACATGATTTCGGGCATGTCAAGAGCAGACGTCAAAAACGTCCTTCATTTCTATCTCCACAACTTTTTCATCATGGTCTCTCTGTTTCTCACTACCTATATTCATGTTTGACCTCATTTTCCCTGGACTAAAAAAAAGCCCGGACTAGATTTTTTTAAATCTAATCTGAGCGTTTTATATCTCTCAGGTCTGATTTCTCAGACAAGAAAACCAATTTTACAGATTTTGACAACCCTTTTCCTATATTACATAATACTTGAAAATACCGGGTGGAAATCATTACCTCTCATTTGGGTGGAAATTTTTAATTTTTAGTGGATGAAATAATCATTTTTTTAATGATTTTCGTTTTTCTTTATCTTAACGCGATAATCCTGGCTTGTCTGTGGGTAAATTATCTCTTATCGTAATATACTTCTGACCAGTTCAATATAGTTCAATTTTACAGTTTCATAAAAAATATTGTCAGAAATCAGTTTCATAGTTGAATCAACATAATCGTCAGCATAAAAATCTTCTTGTATGAGTTCTTCTGCTACAGCCAGCAGATCAACATCCTCCCTTGCGGATGGAGTTATTTTAATATCCATTTCTGCTCTATGCTTTCTAACATCTGTAAAGAGCCTCTTGAAATCATCATCTATTGTAATATAATTTTTCAGTTTAAAGATATCATATAAGTGTCTGGAATTTCTCGTTGCCCTTCCTACCATATAATAATCACATACAGCAAAAATTTTATCTATAATTGTTCTGGATAGTGTCTGTGTCTTCATTTTAAATGGTTCTAATCCATAATCTCTCAAAATCTCAGATTCTTCTGTTTCAAGACAATCAAATATTATACTCGTAATTTCCTTTTCTTCTGTTGGATAAGAATATGACATTAACGCGGTCTCCAGCTTCACATATGGCCGCAGACCCTTTTTATCTTCTGAGCAAACCGAGTCATATACGAAATCATAGTGATTATAATCCTTATCGCTTTCGATAGACTTCCAATTATCAATTTCTAAGTCTAAGTCTTCGCTGATTGGTTGTAGTAACTGATATTTTATTTTCTTCCTTCTGGCTTCTCCCAAATGCTCTTCAAATGTGATATCAATGTCCTCTGAAAAACGGTCTATTACATGATAAGCCTTGGAAAGGGATGTTCCACCCTTAAACACCACATTGGGATTTCTCTGTACCAGTTCTTTTAATATCATTGTCACATAGTAATCTTTTTCAACGATACTTTCATCTATGCCCGTTCTTTCTGATACCGTTACAATAATATCTCTCAACAATTCTTTATCATCTTTATGCAAATACATCGTCCAGCCTCAATTCGTAATAATATTTAAATATTGCAATCGGAAACTCTCTTATATAACTATCCACATCATTTTTTGTGATGCCATGTATCTGCACAAATTGAGATACTTTGTCATGGGCCACATCATAGCTTTCATCCAGATACATATCCAGATTTTTTAATAAGTCAAGTAGCTGCAGCACATAAACATTTTCTTCATTTACCGGAATCACTGGTCTTCTTACAATGAATGTTCTCTTTCCAATTGGAATTTCTCGTATTTTTGCTGCCATGTTATTGCTAACAATCTCAACTTTATTTGGAACCTGTGTTGAAATTCCCAGCTGATTGGCAAATGTATTACCAGAATAGAAACCATCTACTTTTCCACCTCTGGAAACATACTTGTACCTGGCAACCATATCTGCATTTACGCCTACATTTGTTTTTAATCGTGATTTCTTAGGCAAATAATAAATGCCGTTCTCATATTTTTGTAGTTTTCCCTCATCGCACAGCTTTTTTAGCTGCTGGTTTACTGCAGATTTTGTAATTCCCTCAATCACTATATCAGAAAAGAATATAGGCTCTGCTTCCTTATAATTATTTTTCAAGAATTCATATAACATAAACCTCATTCCTTTCCCTAAATTTTTGTAACTATAATGGTTACTTTTGTTAATAATAAACTATTCCTGTTTTTAAAATCTGTCAATGTTATTTTGATTGCTATGGTTAGTATATCCAAAGCAGAATAAAATATAAAAAAGAACTGTCACCCTTAGGATTCCTCCCAAAGCCAACAAATCTTAAATTTCCTCTTACATCTTGATACTCTTTGCCAAACTCGTCAGCAAAGCCGCCATCTCCGGATTGCCAAGTACTTTCATCAGCAGTTCGGGATCTACTCCCTCCGGTATCAGGCACCAATGGTCTTCATTACTGATACCGACTTGTGGTTCGCTACACTTGGCGGTAAATACCCGTGACTGGACTTGCACCAGCAAGATTAACGCCATGCTCGGCACACAAAATAAACGCGGTGGGGTTTCCTGATACCCGACCGCGTTTATCTTTGTCCGCTGATATACGGGCAAATCGTTTTTTATTGTAGGTTACTTTCTTGCACCATCCGAGCCGATGGTATATCCGTCAATGGTGGTATTCACCGCCATCGTCCCGTCTGCGTAGAAGTAGTACCACTTACCATCGATCTGCTTCCAGCCGCCGGCAAACATCATTCCGGTCGTCTTATCCAGCCAGTACCACTTCTGGTCGTCGGAGAGCCAGCCCTTCACTGGTTCCCCGTTTCTGTAATAGCTCCATTGGCCGCTGTCGTTCTGCTGCCAGCCGTTTGCGGTCTGCGGGTCAATGACGATCTCCACAAACCGCCGCAGGACGGTGGCGACTTCGGCGCGGGTGGCGGTTCCCTTGGGGTCAAAGCAGTTATTTGCCTTGCCAGCCAGGATGCCCGCCTGCTGCATGACCCTGACCGCATCCTTCGCCCAGCTGCTGATCTGTGCGTTGTCCGCAAAAGTCACCGCCCGGAGGGTTTTCGGAAGGTCGTAGCCCAGCTTTTTGGCGTAATTTGCCATGATGACCGCCATCTGTTCCCAGTTGATGTTGGTATCCGGCGCAAAGGTGGTGGCAGTAACGCCCTCCACAATGCCGTTCTGCGCCGCCCAGTTCACATAGGGGGCATAATAAGCGTCGGCTTTCACATCGGTGAATTTCCCGGTCTGGTAACTGTCCGGGTTGATGCCCGCCAACCGCCCCAGGGCGGTGACGAACATTCCTCTGGTCATGCCGGTGCCCGGGCTGAAGGTGGTGTCGCTGGTGCCGGAGAGCAGTCCCCGGCTGGCTGCAAAGAGGATATTGTCCGCAGCCCAATGGTTATGAATGTCGATAAAGGCAGGGGCAGGGTTCTTGTAGCCCACGCCGTAAACGCTGAAATGACCAGTTTCAAAAACCACCGCTTTCAGGCTGGCATCGTAGCTGGATCTGGTAATCCACTCCACCTTGCCCGCATCGTCTACATAGACTGCATAGAGATTACCTGTCTGCTCACCCTTTGCCGCTGTGTAGGGCAAACGCACCGAGATGGTATGTCCATTCAGGCTGGTAATCGGCGTCTCTTTGCCGCCGGAGAGGTACACCAGCGACAGGTCATAGACCGGTCTTGTGCCAATAGCGGCTTTGGCCTCGGTGGAGCGCAGCGCATCCACCTTATTTGCCCGGAGAATGATGTCCCCTCCAGCGGAGGCGGCATCCAGCTGCTTCAGAGTATCCAGCCCGATATTAACCGAAACCAGATGGTCTGTTGCTACGGTAAACTGCCGGACGTTTTCTTTAACCAGCAGATCCAGTGTCTGCGCCTTGATGGTCACGTTAAAAGAGGTCTGGCCTGCCGCCGAGGTGATGGGAACGGTAACGGCAATCCCGTTCTCTGTGGTGCCGTTCTTTTTCGCATCCTGTTTGGTCTTGTCGATGGCGGACTGGACAGAGCTGTTGTCCACCGATACATTACCGTTTTTATCCGGCTTAACTGGCTTGGTTTCTCCGGTGACAGGAGAATCCGGTTTGTTCGGTTTGCCGGTGTCCGGCTGACTGGTATTTCCAGAGTTACCGGAATTGCCGGAGGAGGAGCCTCCACCGCTGCCCGAACCACCAGAGGAGGAACCGCCGCCGGAAGGCTGGTTGGAAACCGTCAACGTTCCAGGAACATAAGTGATCGCATAATTGGCATTTGACAGCGTACCAGTAATATTGATTGCAGTTTTGCCGGTTTTGCTCATGTCCGGTGTCTGTGCGTAGTCCAGTGTTACCGTGCCGCTCAGGGTGTCTGCACCAACCAGACCTTCCACCTTGTAATCCTTATCTGCTTTCGGGCTGCTCAGATCGGGCGCGGTGCTGCCGGTGTAGGCGCTCTTATCAAGCGCCGTAACGGTGACCGCTTTCTTCGCTACGGTCACAGTCAAACTTTGTTCTGCCACATCTGCGTACTCTGCGTTTCCCTGAACCTTATACCAAACAGTGTATTCCCTCGCGTTTTTCGCTGTGGGGATCTGCTCGCTCCATTTGGAACCGTCAAGCCGGTAGAGCATCGTGCCGCCAGTGGTCTTGCCTGCTATAATCAGCGCCTGTTCTGTACCATTGTAGGTCAGGGTGGTTGCCGTAGGTGCCGTAACAGTGGGGACAAGCTTGTTGGTCGCATTGACATTGACGGTCAGCGTGATGTCCGCATAGTTTGTGCTCTTGATTTCCACGGTCACTGTGCCCACAGAGCCGGTGGTTTTCACGTCATTTTTCTGAATCGGCAGGATCAGCTTGCCATCTTCCACCTTCGCACCGTCGGCGTAATAGGTGCTGGGCAAGTTGACCGTTGGTGCGCCGTAGGTCACTGCACCGTACTCTTTGGGAGTTTCCAGCGTGGGCAGGGCGGGGAGCGTCACAGTGTAGGTCTTTTCGCAGTCATTTACAATGGTAAGCGCAGTCTCCTTGGTGAAGTCAGGCGCAGCGGCCTTGGTGATGTTGCCAGTCGTGGTGATGCTGCTCTGCTTCAGGGCGTAGTTCTTCTCAGCCTGCCCCATCAGGGTCACTGTGGCAGTGACGTTCTTGCCGTTGCCCACACTGGCATCGTCAAAGCTGGCGGTCACGGTGTAGTCCTTGTCCTTCTGCAAGGTTACGCTACCCTCGAAGGTCACGCTGGAGATGTCCGCGTTTTTCGTGCCATCATAGGTCTTATCTTTTACCGCAACTGAAAATTTCAGTGGGTACTTAGAAATTTCCGGTACCACGGAATCTGTTAATGTCCTATCGTATGAAGCACTTGCATCTGTCGGTGTAAATTTCACGGTATAAGCCTTGTTATCTTCTACATTCGGATAAATACCAGATGCTGAACTACTATTTTCCGGTTCCCAGCTCCAGGTTCCGGCTACCGGTTGATTTGCACCATTATACACACCATAACCAGAAGCCAGGGAAACCGGAATCTGAGCAAGTGAAACCCCATAAGTCCCCTTCGCATCCCACTTTTGTGTTCCGTCTCCTACAATTTTCAGTGTATCCTTGGTAGACACATTAAGCGGTTCCGTTCTCTCAGAAGCAAATGCATTCTCTTTCGCCTTTATTCTGCTGGTTACCTGATATCCATGTGCCGGATATAATCCCTGAATTTCCGTACCGTCAATCCATGTAAATGCTCCGTCTGAATCTGCATCACGGTATCCATACTCAATGTCATTTTCCGGATTCGTTCTGTTTATGGTAATCGTCGTACCGGTTATTTTCACCTCATTCTCAGTTATTGCAGCCGGGGCTGCCGTTCTTTTAAGAATCGTGATACTTTCGGGTTTTCCGGCAAATTTCTCATCCTTGCTGCTTGCAGCATACCGATAATAAACCGTACTCTCATGATCGGAAGAAATGATGTCTGTAATCGAAATTCCTGATTCACTGCCCATTTTTGCAGATGTCCAGCTTGGAGAGGTATTGGTTCCGTTTACAATCACATACTGTAAAGATGAGGAAATTGTGATTTCTTCCTTCCGATAATCAATATTCGGCTTGTTCGATTCTTCCGGAATCGCCTGTGTTTGCAAATCCGCCACCAAAACCGCTTCACTGGCTGACATGGACGAGGATGCTTTCTTGCGAATATAGACTGGTACAGACCCACCATTTTCACGAATGTTATTCAGCAGCCCTGTCAGACGAACCTTACCACCCTGTCTTATAGTTGTCCATGACTGTGCATCCTTAGAAGCAGCATACTCCAGATCGCAGGAAGCTTTATTCTCTAAAGTCTCCTGTTCGTAATTGATAGAAACATCAGCAGCATTAGGTGCCTCCTGCCGCATTTTTTCTGTCTGGAAATTTACATAGGTTACATCAAGAGATAATTTACCATCCTTTTTAATCATCAGTCTGACATGATATTCTGTGTCCGGAGCTAAATCCGTAATAGTATACTCATAGTTTCCGGAAGGACTTTCCTTAAGTAACGTTCCTTTCGAGAACATATCATCTAATGTCCCTGTCTGCTCATCCTCGCCGGGGGTTAAGAAAAACTTAACCTCTGCTCCGGGAGTTCCTGTTGCCTTAAGTGTAGCAGTCGCTTTTGTGTCAGAAATCGTCTTAATATCCGTGACAGCTGCGGAAGTGATACTTGCCGCGTTATTATTAGAATATGTCTGAGTAGCTGGATCATAATATACCGTCTTACTGTACTTGCGGAAATGCGGGTAATCCTCCGTTCCGATCACCTGTCCCCACGTACCATCTGATCGATCACCGTTTAATTTATAGGCAATTTCTCCGGATTTCAGTTTTTCTTCGCTTATAGTAGTAATACCCTGAGAACTATAATCACTCTTTTTTGTCTCATAACAGTTCGTAAAAGTAGCCCTATGATCATTCGAGTACTTAGTTCCTTCCAGTTTTCCTGATACAGCCAAGCAATTAGTCACCGTTCCATTTTTAGTCACCGTTCCTTGTGAACAACTATATGAAAAATTTGTTCCTACTACAAAACAATTCTGAATTTTGATATCACCCACAGTGAATCTACACAACCCGCAAGTCCAATTACCTTCAAACACCAGCCCTATATTTTGTACATTCCCATATTGAATCCTTGCCACCAGTCCGTACTTAGAACTTGTACCGTCATTAGCAGGTCGCAGTCCGGAAATTACATGGTAATTTCCCTCAATATTCCCCTTGAAAGACTTATCATCAGATATGGCTCCAATGCTTGTCCAGGCATATCCGTCCGGGATCTTAATATCCTTCATCAGCTTCAGATTGCTCGTATTAGGGATTTTACCATCATTAAACTGCTTTGCAAACCAGAACAGCTGACCGGCATTATAAATCTCATAATATTCCCCCGACTTGTTTGCCTTCTGATATGCACCACATGCTTCACAAAATCCATCTGCATTATAGTACTCATGACTACAAACGGTATCATCATGAAACATCTCGATTTCATTTGGTGTTGTTGTCGAAATTGTCTTACCTGAGACTGTGATCGGTTTGCCGCCATATAAGTCCGGTACCGTCACCGAAATCTCTGTGTTTCCCTCATTTTCCGGCAGATATACCGTCAGATGTCCCGTGTTCGCTTCATCATACGAAATCTGCATGGAAGGAATGACCATAGCTGCACTTTGATCTTTTTTATTGATCAACGGTTCACCATTCTGCTTGATCGTGATATCGGTTGCCTGTAATATCTGATCGCTCGTGATCGCCGTGGAAACAAATTTTAATCTTGTCTCATAAAGAGGAGTTGCGGCCTTCAAAGTGATCGTTGCATTCTTATCATCAACATCAGCAACGTCAGCTTCCATCTGATAAACATAGTCTCCAACCGTCACCGTTACCGTTACCGGTGTCCCTGGCGTTAATGGCTTCAGATAATTGGATGCCTTAAGTGTACCTTGATAATCGCTCACCTTCATCGTCCCTGCATCCCAGGTAATCTCTCCCACGCTGATTGTCACCGGATAAGTGCTTTCGGTGAATCGTACATCCGCAATCGTGCCCTGAATGGTATAGTTTTTCAGTCCGGAATTTTCACTTTTCGGGAAATAATCGCCGCCATTTAAGTTGACTACTGCCTGATCACTGATGGAAATGGAGCCCTCCAAGGTACCCTCCTGCAGCGCTTGGCCTGGTTTCACTCCGATACCGATCGCATATACTTCATTATGATACGCAATGGCTGAAACCGTTCCGCCCTTGATCACAATCTCACCATACTTGTATCCACCTTCTACCGGTTTTGCTCCACCGCCGCCAGTGCCGATTGCGGCTCCGGGGTGTCTTCCTGCGTTCGTAACATATCCTCCATAGGCTGTCACATTGCCACCATTGATTTCAATCCGATCCACGCAGCCGTACGCTCCACCGCCAATTCCTGCTCCACCGTATACATGATTAATATCCTTGGGGTAGCTTCCATATCCGCCCTTGGCATACACAGTTCCGCCGTTGATGATAATGGTACCGATGCCGCCCTCTACACTGCCGCCAATTCCTGCTGCCATCCCGCTGCCATAAGCTTCGATATTGCCTCCGTTGATCTCAATCGTCCCCAAGGAACCCTTTCTCATGCTCGACGCACCAATTCCGGCGCCTACTCCACCGGTTGCTTTTAAGCTTCCCTCTCCGCAGATCGTCAGGGTACAGCCTTCCGGCACATCAATAGCCGCACACATATCACCGCCCTTGAGTGTATTTTTTTCCTCCAGAATCAGATTCAGTTTTGCACCATTTCCCAGTCGGATTGCCGGTATCCAGTTAGTTGTTGTCTCAGCGTTCTTATCGATCGGAAGCTGGATATCCAGATTCGAAATCGTGATTGTAGCCTCCACACCATCAACCAGAATAACATTGGTCGTACTGCTTCCCGTGATAGTCGCATGATTATACTGTTCCAATGTGTTGCTGTTGATGCTGATACCGCTATTCGCAATATTATAAGTATCTGTTGACGCCAGCAAAGCGATTCCGCCGTCCATGCTGACCTCGATCTCCGGAAGCTCCACGCCCTCTGCCAAAATATACTCTCTCGGAAGAACCGGAAGATAATAATAGAAACCACTTTCATCTTCCCGGTTCTCATCCAGCTCCCAAGTAACGCTGATATCCGTCAGCACCGGGATATCTTCTGAGATTTCCTCATCTTCAAACTCATTATCCTCAAGAAAATCCCCGGCATTGCTGTCGGTAGCGATCAGAAACGTACCCTGCTGGTCTTTCTGCTGATCTTTCTCCTGAACTTCCTGTTTATCTGCTTCCTCCTCATCATTACTATCCGGCACATTTTCTGAATTTTCTGTTTCCGGAGTTTCCTCCTCATCATTGCTATCCGGCATGTTTTCTGAATTTTCTGTTTCCGGAGTTTCCTCCTCATTCAGATTTTCTTTCTTTGCATTACTGCCGGTAGCAATTTCCGAGTCTTCTTTCTTATCACTGTCGTCTGCTGCCGCTTTCTCATCTTCCGCGCCCTTATCGCGATCCGCATTATTTTTCTGATGATCCACGTTCTTATATTCTACCACCGAAGCCTCGATCATCTCCGGGAAATTCAGATAATCCTCAAAGTTTTCTCCGGCATCCGCAGGGATCTGAATATGCGCGACCTCCTCTGGTAATTCCGTAAATCCCGTGATCACTTTCAACTTTTTTGTAGGGACTGCAGCAAACGTTGCAGACGGTATGCATAACTGCATCGCTATCATTGCCGCCAATGCTGCAGATACGATCTGCCATTTCTTCTTTTTATACCTCATATCCATTTCCTCCTGTTATCATTATTTTCTATATAGCGTGACGGTTTTGTTCTCTCCGGTAATATTTTTTATTCATACGTTTCCTCCTCACCTGATTCATTACTTCCCCTTTTTCCCTGAAGCAGCCGGGATACTGCCTCCCGCAGCTGATATTCCGTCACAGGCTTTACCAAAAAGGTGTCCGCCTGCATCCTGCGGCTTTGGGGTTCAAACTCTGCCTGGTCGCTGATCCACAGGAGAGGGACATCCCTGCTGTAGCCTCGTATGCTCATGCAGAAATTCATCCCCCTGGCTCCGTCCTCCATGACCACCACAGCATCATAAGGCCCATCCCGCTGCATGGCATAGGTACAAAACACGCCGTTATCAAAGCGGTCTACTTTGCCCAGCTTCATCAGCAAAGCGGTTTCTTTTTCTTTCTGGCTATAACTGCACAGCGCAATTCGCATGTTCGCACCTCCATTTCATGATGGGTTTTATCGCCTCATATAGCTCCTGATCGGAGCAGTCTGCCGGAAGAAACACAGGGATACGCAGGTGATACGCGATCAGGGCGAAGTTTTCATCATCACTCCACCAGATAAGCGGTACTTCCGGTGCCAGCCGCTTCGCCTGTATGGCCGCCTCCAGTCCCTTTGCTCCGGTCATGGCGATGACAACCGCATGGTAGCGGCTTCGCCGGAGTGCCTGGGTAAGCTGGTTCTCATTCCACAATTCGTCAATCGCAAGCTGCCCATCCCCATCAAAAAGGGAGCGCAGCCTGCTTTCAAACCATTCCACATTTCTCAGCTCCGTACAAAGTGCGATTTTCATGCTGAGCCTCCTTTCCTGAAAAAAAATAAAAAAAGAATCCTGCTCGCAGGATTCTCCGCCTGCGGCGGGTCGCTTCTGCGACATACTTCCTAACCGCCGCAGTGCGATCCTCGCGGAGCGTTTTATGTGATAGGAATTTCCTATCAAATAAAAAAAACCAGACCTTCTCATCGGAAAGTCTGGTAGTATAATTAGGATAGCATCTTGTCAAGGGAAATACAACCGACTTTGTTTAAGACGCAGGTTTCCTGTTTAAGACGCAAGTTTTTCCTGCGGTTTTATGTTATACTAATATTGGATTATTGTGCAAAGGAGATGGCACGATGCAGATTGCGATTGTGGATGACAGAGCAGAGGACGGAGAGAATTTTCTGAAAGCTGCCGCCCAGGTCAATTTTCAGCTTGTCTTTATGGACATCTATATGGAGAACATGGATGGAATGGAAGCCGCCAGAAGGCTGCGCCAGAAAAACAGGCTTTGTAAGATCGTTTTTCTGACCATTACAGAAGATTATGCCCGGATGGGGTACAGCCTGTCCGCCAGCTATTATCTGCTGAAGCCTCTTTCGCTCCATCAGGCAGATTTTGAAGAAGCGATGGAGCTGTGCCAGCTAAAACCGCCCTATGAAGTGATGACACTTTCGGTTATGGCTGACCGTCAAAAGCTGGAACTTCCCACAGAGAAAATTCTATACATAGATTATCAAAACCGTATGACACGGATTCATACGGCGGAACGCGTGATACCGGTAAGCGGAGGTTTTCAGGAGGTCACTGCCGCATTGCAGAAGGACAAGCGTTTTTTGCCCTGCTACCGGGGCGTTTTAATCAACATGGATTATATCAGCCAGGTTGACAGCCAAACCTTCCGTTTGATAAACGGGGAGGCACTTCCGATTGCTCTCCGCAATGGAAAACAGCTGCGGGAAACCTACCGTCAGTATGTTTTCTCTGGAATGGGGCGTATCGTATGAGAATGAAACAAATACGCAGGCGTATTCTGGGGGGCTGTCTGGCCTGCCTCCTCTGCCTGACCGGCAGTATCCCCGCATTTGCCGCTGGAACTGCAACCCCAGCCAACGCCAATGAAAGAAGGGAGAATCCGCCGGGTTTAGAAAACAAAGCTTCAGGGGCACTGGATAGCGGAACCCCGGAAACACCGGAAGCATCGGAAGAAATACCCCTCGTCCTTGTCACAGAAATACAAAAGGAAGGCGAACTGCTCTCCCTGCCGGCTTTTACCCTGCCCCTTAGAACCACACCGTCTGATGATGACCTGGAGGAAATTTATCAGCTGGCCCTTCAGTATCAGACCGTTTGCGCCACTGTAACAGCCGGTGAAGAAATCCGGCAGGAAACATTTTCTGTCGCATGGGATTTTTCAGCCATTGACCAGACCACTCCGGGAGAATATGCCGCAGCAGGCCGGATTGAACTGCCGGAGGGGTATGCCCTTGGTGAGGCTGTATTGCAGGAGCTGCAGATTCCCGTCCGGGTAGAAGAAATGACGCCTGCTGTCATTACCTCCATAGAGCAATGGTATCCTTATACAAATGCATTTGCGCTCCCACAGGGCAGCGAAGTTGAAGCGCTGGAAGAATTATTCGCCGCCTCCCCGTATTATCTGGAATGCTATGCGGAAAACGGAGCCAGCTACACCGCTGTGGTGGAATGGGATTTTTCCGGTATTGATCTGAATACTGTGGGACTGTACCATGCAGCAGGAAGGCTGACCGCACCGGAAAATACCGTATTTGCGGATCGTATCGATTTCCCTGAAATTTCAATTCCTGTTTCTGTTCAGGCTCCGGGCAGCCCAGACATCAACTGCTTTCTGGCCGCCAGAGGAAACCTTTATTTTCCCTGGGTCACACCGCCAGGAGAGCTGGATAAGATCAGCGTATGGCTGTCCGAAAACAACGGTTCATGGAATCAGCTGGAAAATGGCATTTACGTGGGACGGGAAATGCTCTCGATTGCCACCCGTCTGCTGACACCGGGCAGCGGTTACCGTCTTCAGGTTGATTATAACGGCGGACAGACCGGCATCCTGTCCTTTACCTACGCAGATGAAATTGTTCTTGAAGGGTATCATGAAGGCGACCGGGATGGAGGGGATGCAGGCGGAAATCCACCCGACACCATCATTCAGCCGCCTCCTGAAGATTCCGATGATTCTGAAAAAGCACCTTCGGTCAGCGGAGAAAATGATTCTACGGATCACAAACCTTCCGAGCCATCCCGGGATGGAAAGGATGATTCCATGGATATCGATAAATACGATTTCCCATCGGAACAGGCAAACGGTGATACAGAGGAAGATGCGGATTCCCAAAGCCCTGCTTTTTCAGAGTTCTTCGATGAAACCACTGACCGGATTTCCGGCACACGCTTTCTGATGATGCTGCAAACAGGGGAGCAAAGAGCCGTCTTTTCCAAACAGGGAATCACCATCAGCATACCCAAAGACGCCTTGCCGGAGGGTATCCAAAACGAAGATCAGATTGAAGTCATCATCCAAAAGGATACGGATGGCGGTTTTTCTTTTTCGTTTTCCATCAATGGAACTGTGCTCAACTCCCTGCCGGATGTTTCTGTCATGCTGCCCTATCCAAATGACCCGGCAGCCGGCACATTGTTCCTTTGTGATGAAAGCGGCGTGGAAATCCCCATGACCGGTTACGATGATACGGCGAAAGCTGCTTCCTTTCAGATCAGCCATACAGGGACTTACACCATTGTGGGAAAGGAAGATACCGCTTCCCTGGCACATGCTGCCGACACAGAGCACAGCTGGCCGCCCATATTCTTTTTCATTCCGGTCTGTCTGGTTCTTCTGTCTGCCGGTGAATTTTTCCTAAGGAGGAGGCGAAAATAAGATGGTATCTTCTGTGGTAAAAAAATATGCTGCCTTATGTATGGTCTGCCTGTGCTCATCCCTGTTTTTTCTTGGCCTGTATCAGTTCAATAATAAATATGGTCAGGACACAATCCAGGCGGCAAATGGGATTCTGGCGCTTTCTGAGGAAGAACTTCAAAAGTCACCGGTGCGCTTTCTGGTATCCGGCTGGGCATTTTATCCTGACGCGCTTTTGACCCCGGAAGAAATACGGGATGAAAGCCATTATATGCACTACCTTTCCATCGGAGAGCAGACCAATTTTTCCAGTCCTGCAAGCCCTTCTCCCTATGGCTGCGGGACTTACCAGATGACATTCTTTCTGCCGGAACGGAAGGAAGTGTATGCACTGGAAATCCCGGAAGTGTTTTCTGCTTACAACCTTTATCTGGATCAAGACCTGATCCTGCAAATGGGGGAACCTGCACATGGGACACCATTGGTTCAAAACCGCATGGTCACTTTTCATGGCGGAAAACCGGTCACACTCACCATAGCGGTCAGCAACTATGACCACTTTTACGGAGGGATTGTTTATCCGCCTGCTTTCGGAACGATGCTGGCGGTCAATACAACCAGAGGAATCCGGTTTGCATTCTGCCTGTTTGGCTGTACAGTTACCTTTGTCTGTGCGCTGCTGTCCTTTTATTTCAGCCGCCGGATGAAACAGAAAAATACATTCCTGTTCGGACTGATCTGCCTTGCCATGTGCGGCCTGTCATCCTATCCTGTGCTTCATATGCTGGCTGCGGTTCCCGTATTCCCCTGGTACACGATGGAACTGTTCTGTATCTATCTGGTTACCTGGCTGATCGTAGTTCTGCAAAACCGGATATGCAGGCCGGGCTTCCTGCCTGCGGCCATCAGTAATGGGGTGGGCGCTGCTTTCCTGGTATATGCGTTTGTGTATGGCATGATGGCTTCCCATCTCTCCCTTGGAGCGATTCGTTTCTTCTCTGCATCGGTCTTTTGTTATAAGGCGGCATCTGCACTCTATCTGCTTATCATCGCTGTGCTTGCCATTCACAGAGGAGAAAAACGGAGCAGGCCGATCTTCTATGCTGCGGCAGCCGCAACCTGCGCCTTTATATGGGATCGCCTTCTGCCGGTTTATGAGCCGGTTATCGGCGGTTGGTTTGTGGAATGGGGCAGCTTTTTCATAGCAGCCGCCATCGGTTATTCCCTCTGGCGCGATGTGGTAGAGGGGTATGGAAACAGCCTGATTTTCCAGGAAGAACGCAAGCAGATCATCCGTCAGCTTTCTATGCAGACCGAATACAGCCGTCAGGTTTCTGAGGCAGCAGCGGAAAACAGAAGGCTGATCCACGATATCAAACACTATCTGCGCACCATAGACCGCATGGCCTCCGAACGTGGGCAGACGGAGATCTGCTCCTTCCTGTTACAGGTAGAGGAACAGGTTGCGGCATCATCGGGCCACTCCCATGTTGCGTTCTGCAAAAATCCCGCCGTAAATGCGCTGATTGAATACTACTACGGCATGGCGCAGATACAAGGGACAGAATTTCAGGTGCGGCTCGATCTTCCTGATCAGATGCCGCTTACCGATGTGGAACTGTGTACGGTGCTGGGCAATCTTTTGGACAATGCCGTTGAGGCGTGCAGCCGCCAAAAGCAAGGGGTGCGCCGCATTTTAATTGCCGGCGAAACCAAAGGCAATATGTATTTTTTGAAGATTGAAAACACTTACGACGGTCTGGCCTTGCAGGAGGGAAAAACATTCCTCTCCCGAAAGGGTACATCTGCTGATCATGGAATCGGGCTTTCCTCTGTCCGAAAAATCATTGAAAGCCATGGCGGTGATCTCGATCTTGTTCCCGGTGAGGAATCCTTTCTTGTTGGAGTTACAATACAGATGTAAAAACTGTTTTTTGAGGCGCATTCAGATAACATAGGCAACTTCGGCGTATTCGCTGTTTTAAAGGTTTTGCATCATTTGAACAATATAATAATCCCTGCGAACCGCATCAACAGGAACTCCTATATAATCTGCTACAATGGCAATCAGTTCTTCAAATTTTTCTTTATGCTCGTGCAGGTTCATAGAATTCCTCCATTTCTGGAATTGCATACGATGAGAGGGCTGATAAAAACCGGTGCAATGTGTTTTCAACACCAAGATAATTCAGAAAGCGCTCCAGAAATGCAATCGTAGATTTCTTATACTTCCGATTTTTCAGGACAAAAACCGACGAAAATGCCTCCTATAATCGCTTTCATTAGTCGCTCTTTGGCAGAACCAGCATTCATCTGTTCCCTTGCCGTTGTTTCTATATCATCCATGCTTGGCTGCAATTTATTTGACGGATGGTTATGAACCAGCATGATTGCAGATCGGGTTGCGTTACATAGTTTTCACTTTCAAAAAATTAAAAAATTTATGTTTTTGAAAGCGACATCTATGTAACAGGCTCTAATGCTTTCCTGTTGAGTGCAGATCTGGCAACTCTGTTTACCGGACGCTATATTGAAATTCATGTGTTTCCTTTCAGCTTCCAGGAATATTGCCAGTATTATGATGATATTAGTGACAAAGATAAGCTCTTTGATGAGTACGCTATCAAGGGCGGTTTAGCAGGTTCCTATGCTTATAGAACCGAAAAAGACAGAACAAACTATATCAAAGAGGTCTACGAAACGATTGTTACAAGGGATTTGGTACAGAAATATACTCTCCCGGACACTTTGGTTTTACAACGTCTGAGCGAGTTCCTTATGGATAATATCAGCAACCTGACTTCTCCGAATAAGGTCAGTCAGCTACTGACAGCAAATGAGACTCCAACCAATCATGTAACCGTCGGCAAGTACATTAAGTATTTGTGCAATGCTTTTGTATTTTATGATATTAAGAGATACGACATCCGAGGTAAGAAATACCTTGAAAGCTCTGAAAAGTTCTATTTGTGTGACAGCGGTATTCGATATGCAATACTGGGAAGCAGAAATATAGACTATGGCAGAGTATATGAAAACGTTGTTTGTATCGAGCTTCTTCGCCGTGGATATGATGTCTATGTCGGCAAGCTCTATCAAAAGGAAATCGACTTTGTTGCTCAGAGAGGTAGCGAAAAGATTTATATTCAGGTCAGCGACAACATTTCCGGGCAGGAAACATTTGAGAGAGAATGCTCTCCTCTGCTTCAGATTCGAGATGCTTATCCGAAAATGATTATTGCCAGAACCAAACATCCAAAATATAGCTATGAAGGAGTCGAAATTCACGATATAGCCGATTGGCTGCTACAAGAATAAGCAGGGCGAAATATCTCCGTCTACAGAGTAAAATAGATAGTTACTTTTTCTGCAGCCTGTGATAAACTTGTTCATGAGCGGGAGAAAGATTTTGGACTGCACCCCCAATATCGTCATAAAAGCAGGGGAAATGCCCCGGAATTATTTAATAATAGGTAATAAAAATGACAGAAGAGAAATATACGATCCATAAGTATAAAAGAATTTTATTTTATGTGGTGATACTTGTGCTGTTTGCAGCATTTTTTTTAGGGCAAAGCATTTACCCCAGTGAGAGGGAAACGGTCACGGAGGAAAGCATTACTTATACCGGAACCTTTTACCGGGAGCTGCCAGACGGAACAGAAGAGGAGATCCAGGTTCCGGACCGGTATGATGTGCCTGCCGGTGAGCTTTTAGTCATCCGGTCAGTGCTCCCACAGGACTATAATGAAAATACGATCGCCATCAGATCCTCTCTGGAGAATGTGCGCATTTATATCGGAGGGGAACTGAGGACGGTGTATGATACGAAGAATACTAGACCCTTCGGGAAAAATTCTGCCAGCGGGTATGTGTTCTGCGAGACGTCCGGTGAGGATGCGGGGCAGGAAGTGCGGATCGAACTGCAGTCTTTTACTGAAAAGTATTCCGGTGTCGTCAACACGGTATATTGCGGGGATAAATCAGATATCTGGACCTATATGTTTCACTGCTATTTTATGGTAACTCTGATCGCCTGCACTATGTTGTTTTCCGGACTGGTCGTGCTGATCATCAGTCTGGTGCTCGATATTGTATACAAGACAAGATTTGATCTGGAGTATCTGGGCTGGTGCATGATCCTGGGAGCAGTGTGGATGCTGGGAGAATCGAAGCTGCGTCAGCTGTTTGTTCCCAATGCTTCCATTCTGTCGAATATGTGCTTCCTTGTTGTGATGATCTGCCCGATTCCGATCATGTTCTATATTGATAGTGTGCAGCAGGGAAGATACCGGAAGGTCTATCATGTGGCAGAGTGTATCATTTGTGTGAATTTTGTGATATGCACGGTCTTACAGGTACTGAATATCGCAGATTTTATTTCGACAATGTTCTTGTCCCACATAGTGATCGCAGGAACGTTTCTGACGATATTTATCACCATCTGCCGGGATCTCATCAAGGGAACAGCGAAACATTACAAGCTTCCGCTGATCGGACTGGTAGCTGCCATGATCGCAGTCATGCTGGAGATGACAGCGGTGTATCGTGTTGTGTCTCTGTCCGGAATCTTTATCGCAATCGGACTGGTGGTCCTGCTGGTCGTTACCCTGATCCAGACAATGGACCGCATCCGCGAGCTGGAGCTGGAACGACAGAAAGAGGCCCGGGAAAGCCTGGATTACCTGACAGGACTTCCCATGCGTCATAAAGGTGAGACACTGATTATTGAAAAAATGCAGGAGCATGATGGCTGTCTGGGATTTGTGGATATGGATAATCTCAAGAAGATCAATGATGTCTATGGACATAAGGCGGGGGATTATGCTCTCAGGCTGGTAGGAGCAATGCTCACAAAGTGCATGGAGAATGCGGTGGTCTGTGCATGTGCAGACAGGGAGAAAGCTTTGAAGAATACTATATAAGAGCGGACAAGGCATTGTATTATGTCAAACAGAACGGCAAGAACAATTACCGGTTTTATGAGGAGCTGGTGGAACAGTAAGCATCGATATTCCATGCCATTTTAGAATACCTGATGCTGGCCGATGTATTGACGCTGGAATAAATCGTGGCAGAAATCCCAGATAAAAGCAGGAATTTAGGAGAAATAAAATAATGTCAAAAGATGAATACCTGATCACAGATGCCCCACTCAAAGCGCTGACTGTTTTTGCAATGCCTATGATTCTGGGCAGCTTTTTTCAACAGGTTTATAATATGGCGGATTCCATTATTGTCGGTCAGTATGTTGGTTCGTCTGCACTTGCGGCTGTCGGTGCATGCGCGGCACTTACGAATGTATTTATTTGTGTGGCACTTGGTGCCGGTGTCGGTGCAGGCGTACTGGTAAGCCGCTATTTTGGTGCCAGAGATTACGGCAAAATGAAAACGATTGTGTCGACATCTTTGATCAGCTTTCTGATCCTAAGCATACTTCTTGGTGTATTCGGCTTTCGTTTTTCCCATCCGATGATGAGCCTTTTACAAACGCCCACTGACATACTGGAGGAAGCTGTACTGTATCTGCGGGTATATTTTGTGGGATTTCCGTTTTTATTTATGTACAATATCCTTTCGACGATGTTCACCTCAATCGGGGAATCAAAGATTCCGTTGGGTCTGCTGATATTTTCTTCTGTTTTGAATATTATTATGGATCTTTGGATGGTGGCAGGACTTGGATTGGGTGTATTTGGTGCAGCCCTTGCAACTTTGATCGCACAGGGCATTTCTGCGGTATTTTCATTCGTGATCTTTTTTTACCGGATGCGCCAATATAAGAGTCCATTTCACTGGTTTGACGGACAGGAGTTACATTATATGCTCCGGATTGCCATACCGTCAGTTCTCCAGCAGTCCACAGTATCAATAGGCATGATGATCGTGCAGGCAGTTGTAAACCCATTTGGTACACAGGCACTCGCAGGTTATTCGGCAACAATGAGAGTAGAGAATGTTTTCTCACTGATATTTGTGTCCATTGGCAATGCAGTTTCGCCGTATGTGTCCCAGAATCTTGGTGCTCAGAAAATCGGGCGTATTAAAAAAGGTTATCACGCTGCACTGGTGTTAGATCTGTGCTTTGCAGTTCTGGCTTTTATAATTATTGAAACACTGCACACCCAGATTTCTTCATTATTTCTGGGAAAAGACGGAACTGCTTTCGCATATCAGGTATCCGGGGATTACATGAGATGGCTTGGCTATTTCTTTATTTTCATGGGCATTAAGATGGCAACGGATGGAGTTCTGCGTGGACTTGGAATCATGCGTCCATTTCTTATAGCTAATATGGTAAACCTTGCGATCCGTCTGTCGGTTGCTTTGATTTTTGCACCGCGCTTCGGTATTGCATTTGTCTGGCTTGCCGTACCGGCGGGCTGGTTGGCAAACTTCCTGATTTCCTATGCGGCGCTTAGAAAATCGTGGCCGGATGACAGAATCGCTGTATCCTGCAACGGCTGTATGGATTCTGCAGAAACGAAGAAGTAGCGGCAGCTGCCAATGGAACCGCACGGATTTACTGCAACAAAAACTTCCAGAGAGGCGGGGAGGAAGCAGGAGCTGTTGCGGTTGAATCCATATCGGAAAATATCTATAGTCGAAAAGCAAAAAGGCGGGAGTCTCTGTGAGAGGCTTCCGTCTTTTTAGCTACAGCAGGAAGAATGAGTTTTCTAATCGATCTTTAAGATCAGATCAAGTACGCGCTTTGCGCAGCGCTCCAGATCGCTTCGATCCAGCGCACCGAGTTCCATCGCCTTTTTCACGCGTTCCGGGAAACCGCACGCCATCTTCACATCATTTCCGGCTTTGATCTCCTTGTAATGTTCCCCTCTCGTCCACCAGTCGGAGGTTACCATTCCGTGAAAATGCCACTCGTCACGCAGGATGCCTTCGAGCAGATCGTGATTTTCCGAAGCGCGGTGGCCGTTGATCATATTGTAAGCGGACATGATAACCCACGGATCGGCTTCCTTCACGATGATCTCAAACGCCTTTAAGTAGATCTCGCGGAGTGCGCGCTCGGAGACGCGGGAGTCGCTGTGCTTGCGGTTGGTCTCCTTGTTGTTGCATGCAAAATGCTTCACGGCTGCGCCGATGTGCTGCGACTGAATGCCGCGCACCATGGCTGCGCCCATTTTGCCGGTGAGCAGCGGATCTTCCGAATAGTATTCAAAATTTCTTCCGCAGAGAGGATTGCGGTGAATATTGACCGCCGGTGTCAGCCATACGGCGATGTTGTTCTCTTTTACTTCCTCTGCGCCTGCGGTTCCGACCCGCTCAACCAGGGCAGGATTCCAGGTGGAGGCGAGCAGTGTGGCGCATGGCCATGCCGTTGTGCAGACCTCGCACTGCGGTGTGATGCGCAGACCGGCAGGACCGTCGGCGGTCATGATGTTTGGAACGCCGTATTCCGGAAGATTGCCGTAGCCGTAGGTATTCGCGACAGAGGTATTCGGCTGGCCGCCGAGCAGAAGAATCAGATCATCGTCGTCCAGCTGGGCGGTAAATTCATCCAGGGAAATCTTTCCCTCGTAAACGTCGATCAGCGGATGCGCGTTTTCCTTATAGAAATTCAGCAGAAGGTAGGAGCCGCGTCCGCGTGTTGCCGGGGCGAGAGCCTCCTCGGTGCCCGGTACCATTTTTTCAAAAACACAGGCATTCGGATCGTTGGCAGTTCCCTGCGGAAGTTCTTCGTAGCTTCCGTCTGCGAGCAGGCGCTTCTTCAAGCTTGCAGGTGCGGCTTTGGAGGAAAGCTGTTCTACCAGCAGATTGGCGTCGAGCGTCATGACATAATCCAGCGCTGTGACATCCCGGACGGAAGTTCCGATGTAAAAATGGTAGTCGCCCTTTTCCAGTATGTAGGAGGATTTAAAAATTTTTCCCAGATCATCGTAGGAAGCCATGGAATTTTTCGCTGTCTCGAGCGTCAGAAGCTGGCTTTCGCCCGGGAGAAGTGTTCTTGTCTTGCAAAAAGCGGAAAGTTCGCGCGCCGGTTTCTGCAAAAGTCCCTGCGGCGCACTGTAATACATCTGCACGACTTCTTTTCCACTGTAATCTCCGGTGTTTGTGACAAGGACAAAAGCGCGGATGGCCTGCGCGGTTTCGGTCACACTCTGCACCGTAAGGGAAAACTGTGTGTAGGAAAGTCCGAATCCGAACGGATAGCATACGCGTTTTGCCGCATCCCCAAAAGTCTCAAAATAGCGGTAGCCCACATAGATATCCTCAGTATAGTCCACATAGTCAACCGATTCGTGGAAATCCGCGGTGGAAGGATAGTCGTCCACGGAAGCGGCGAAGGTGTCCGGAAGCTTGCCGGACGGAGATATCTTTCCGCATAGCAGTTCCGCCGTGGCAAGTCCGCCCTCCATGCCGCCCTGCCATGCGATAAGTGCGGAGGAGATCTGATCGTCATTTTTGATCCAGGAGGTATCGATGATGCCGCCGATATTTAGGACGACTGCAATTCTGGAAAAATGCTGCTTTACCTGCGCGATCATGGCGGATTCTTCCTTTGTGAGATAGAAGTCGCCGTCCGGGAAGATCTCTCCGGAGATTTTCGGCATGCTGGTCTCTGTCTCCCACGGATTGTATTCCCCGTTGTATTCGATGCTGGAGCGGTCCCAGCCTTCTCCGGAAAAACGGCTCAATACGATCACAGCCGTATCGGTATAGGCACTGGCGCCGGCGAGAAGCTCGGCGGAGAGCGCCGGCTCTGTCGTCATGCCGGGAACGGAACCCTGATCGTACTGTTCGTTCACATTGGCGCGGTAGAAATCGCACAGCGGCTCGTAGAGGGAGACGGCATCGTGGAGCATCTGAAAGCCATCGTAGAGATTGTGCACATACGATACGGTCACATCGCCGCTGCCGCCGCCTCCCTTGACATAATCAAAACTGCCTTTTCCAAAGAGTGCAATCCGGCTGCCTGCTTTTAACGGCAGCAGATTGTGCTCGTTCTTTAAGAGAACCATACCCTCTGCTGCAGCTTCCCTGGAAAGTGCGATGTGTTCTTTGGAAGCAGTCACGTAACAGCCCTCTTTTAACGGACGATTTGGCTGATACATCACTCTGGTCCATTTCTTCATTTTGACCTCTTTTCCGGCATACGCCTGATATTATTTTGATATTTTCCATCATGGAACATTGTCTATGTTCGTATTATAAGCAGATAATTCCGTTTGTTATAGATCGAATTTTGGCAGAAACATGGGTCGATATTGATATTTTTTCCTTCTGAAGGTATGATGGTAGAAAGAGAAACCGTGCATGTGAAAACACGGAGAGAGCAGGAAAGAGAGGGAGCGGGAGTGCAGCAGGGGGAACATGAGATTATATCCGATGACGGGCTGATGCAGCTCTATTTTACGCAGGTCGACGCGTCCAATGAATTGCTGCCGGCACACTGGCATGAGCATCTGGAAATGATCTGTATGCAGCACGGGGCAATGACAGCGTACATCAATGAGACGTCGTATGAACTGCAGCAGGGAGATATTCTCGTTGTCAATCCGAGAGACATTCACTACACGCATGTCCATGGGGACGGGCATTACTATCTGCTGCAGATTCCGCCGGAGCATTTAAAGCGCGTCAGTGAGGACTGGCGGGGACTGCATTTCGGGGAATATGTTCCGTATTCGGAGGAGACCGCATCCGTGAATTGCCGGATGTCACAGAAGCTGGAAGAAATGAAGTGCCTGCAGGAGCAGGCGGCGGACGGTACGCATCTGCTATTTCTTGCAGCGGTTTATAAGCTGCTGTATCTGCTGTATACAAAGGATGCGGCCACGGTCGATCATGTGCTGCGCCACCGCTCCAGGAGAGATTTTGAGCGGATCGAGCAGAGCATGCAGTATGTGAAAAGAAATTACACGAACCCGATTACACTAAAAGAGACGGCAGATGAACTGTCGCTTACGCCGGAATATTTTTGCCGTCTGTTTAAAAAGTACACCGGCCAGACATTTTTGACTTATGTAAATCAAATCCGCCTGCAGTATTTTCACAGTGATCTGCTGCAGACGGACGAGAGTATTACTTATTTAATGAATAAAAATGGAATTACCAACTATAAGGTGTTTCTGCGCAGCTTTAAGGAAACCTATGGCATGCCGCCCGGTCAGCTTCGCAAAAAGCAGAGAGAAGTAAGAGATGCCGGAGCAATCAGTGCGCGGTCAGCTTTTTCATCCGGAAATGATAGTAAAACAGAAACAGAACGGATGTTAAAACCCAGGACACCGGATAATTGAGGAGCGTTACGGTGAGCGTCGGGAAGAGGGCAACCACTCCGAAAATCCATACCACACGGAACAGGCAGATACCGCCGGTTGTGATGAGCATTGGAACGACGACATCACCCATGCCGCGCAGCGCACCGGAGAAGACCTCGGTAAAGACGAACAGCCAGTAAAATGGAGCCATGGTCGCCATCATTTTCAGTCCGATCTCCACGACATTTTCATCGGTCACAAAAATGTGGAAGAGCGGAATGCGGAAGCATACGAGCACCAGCATCAGAAGGATGGCGGCAGCAAAGTCCATGCCGATACACACGCGGATACTTTTTCTGACGCGGTCATACTTTCCGGCGCCGTAGTTCTGACCGACGAAAGTTGTGATGGCAATACCGAAAGCACCGCTGACCATCCAGACGATCGCGTCCAGTTTTCCGTAAGCCGCCCATGCGGCAACCGTGTCGGTTCCGAATTTGTTGAGCGCGGACTGGATAATCATGTTGGAAATGCTGTACATGGCATACTGAAATCCGCCCGGCAGTCCTAAAAGCAACTCTGATTTGAGAAGTTTCGGGTGGATACGGATCTCTTTTAAGGAAAAATCGCAGAGATCTTTCTGGCGCATCAGAAAGACGGTAACGATCACGGCGCTGATTCCCTGCGAGAGAAGCGTGGCGATCGCCGCACCGGCAACACCGAGTCCCAGCCCGACGATCAGGAGCAGGTCGAGAACAATATTGATGACGCAGCAGATCATCAGACAGTACAGGGGACGTCTGGAATCTCCAAGTGCGCGGAGCAGCCCTGCTCCGGTATTGTAAATAAACACGAAGAAGATACCGGCAAAATAAATGCGCAGATAGAGAATGGAATCACTCATCAGTTCTTCCGGCGTATTCATCAGTCGAAGAAGCGCCGGGGCAGCAGTGATGCCGATCAGTGTCATGATGACGCTGCCGATGATGGAGAAGGCATAGATCGTATGAATACTGTCGTCCACCTTTTTGCGGTCCCCGGATCCGAAGAACTGGGAGACGATGACGGAAGCACCGGCAGTCAGCCCGGTAAAAAAGTTGACCAGCAGGTTGATGACCATTCCGGAGGAACCGGCGACCGCGGCAAGTGCATTTTTCCCGACAAAGCGTCCCACAATGACGGCATCGATCGTGTTGTAAAGCTGTTGAAAAAAAGAACCCAGTAAAATAGGAAAGAAAAATAAAAGAAGTTGTTTCCAGATGATACCGGATGTGATTTCGTTCTTGGAAGAGGTTTCGTTCATGCTATAATCTCCATATCTGTTGTAAAGGTATAAAAAATGTGAAAATAAGTCCGAAATATATTATAAAATCTGCAGCATAAAATAACAAGAAAATCCGTTTATGTTTTTGACGTTCTGTGATAATATAACACTATAAAATGCCTGTTGCCAGGGATGGACAGGAAAGCCACGGAGGACACACTATGGATAAGAAAGAGAATCAGCCACGTGAGAAAAAGGGTATGCCGCTTGCGCCGGTCTTTTTGCTGGGAGCAACGGTGCTGCTGTTGATTGAAATGTATTTTATCGTCAATCTGCCCCGGTTATATCTGGTGCAGATCATTCTGGGAGCAGCAATTCTCGCCTGTACCTATGTATTTATTGCTGCTTTATTAAAGGAGATACATAAGAGCGGAGAGCAGGCAAAAGACGAATATGAGAGGATGCTTCGCGGAGAAAAGGCGTCGTATCTGATGCTCAAGAAAATCTCGGAGCAGCTGGAGGCGGTTGACCGCAATACCAGAGAGCCGGGTGAGGAGATCATCACAGCGCAGAAGGCGATTGCCAAGGTGACCATTACCAGAAGCAAGGAAAATGCAGACGCACTTATGAATTCCAACGACCGCGTAGTGGACAATCTCTTACAGTTAAAGGAGAGCATGGATGCGGGATTCGAGCAGTTTGCCGGAAAGCAGCAGAACATGATGGATGATTCCGTTAAGGAACTCGTCTTAAAGCAGCAGGAATTTGCAGAGGAATTAAAGGAGATTACCGCAGGGCTTAAGGAGATTACCGAGGGACTTCAGACAGTGAAGGAGACGGTTGCAGAGGAAAAGGCGCAGACGCTTGCCGCTATAGAGAACCGGATGGATGAACTGGTGAGCCAGAATGCGGTGCTGGAGAGCAAAATTACAGAAAGCACGGCAGCTGCGGCAGCGCAGAAGCCGGAGCCAGACATGGAGCCGGAGCTGGTCATGGAACCACAGCCGGAAGAGGTCATGGAACCGGAGCCAGACATGGAGCCGGAGCCAGACATGGAGCCGGAGCCAGACATGGAGCCGGAAGTGCTGACAGAATCGGAGTCGGTTATGGAATCGGAGCCGGAGCTGGTCATGGAACCACAGCCGGAAGAGGTCATGGAGCCGGAAGCGGATTTTAGCATGCCGGATACACCGGAGGAGGAACTGCCGGTTGTAGATGCAGAGACGGTGACGGATGACACCCCGGTGATGGAAGAGTATGAGGAACCGGTTGTAGATTCCGACGCGATTGTGGAAGAGGAAGATGCGGCAGCTGCCACAGACGATCAGAATGAGGCTGAGGCAGAGAGCGCGGCGATAGACAGTTTCGATTTTGGAGCAGATGGTCTCGATTTCGGAGGAGACAGCTTAGACCTTGGAGTGGACGGTCTCGATCTCGGGACAGAGAACCTTGACCTAGGAGCAGATAACTTAGATGCCGGAGCAGGCGGACTTGATCTTGGATCAGAAGGACTCGATCTTGGGGCAGACAGCTTAGACCTCGGAGGAGACAGCCTTGATTTAGGAGCAGATAGTCTCGATCTTGGAGCAGAGAACCTTGACCTTGGAACAGAGAACCTTGATCTCGGAGTGGATAGCTTAGATTTAGGAGCAGATAGTCTCGATCTTGGAGCAGAGAACCTTGACCTTGGAACGGAGAACCTTGATCTCGGAGTGGATAGCTTAGATTTAGGAGCAGATAGTCTTGATCTTGGAGCGGATCTGAAAGAGGAAGCCGCGCCGGAGAATGAAGCACCGGACGAGCCAGAGCCAGTAGCCGCGCCGGAGAACGAAATACCGGACGAGCCGAAGGTGGCGGAACCGCAGAAAGAGCCTGAGACAAAGGCAGAGGAAGCTGCACCGATGGATTTTTCCGATCCACACAAGCTTATGACTCCGGAAGAAATTGCCGCATTGATTGCAAAAATGTAGGAGCAGGTTCCGGGATAAGAAATGAAGTTATTAGCAGTTTCAGAATAAAAAATGAGCGTGGAAGATTCTCTGAAGTAAAATGTGGGAATTTCTTCCACGCTATTTTTGTATCTGAAACGATAATACTTATTTATATATCCCGGAACTTCCTATTACGGGAATCTATGCGGCAATTCTTTCCGTAATCTTACAGATCAGACTCCGCGACGATCGTCACGATATTCTTGATGACGGAGACCGCTGTCTGCATGCCCTCCACGCTGATATGCTCATACGGACCGTGGAAGCCGTAGCCGCCGGTGCCAAGATTCGGGCACGGAAGACCCATAAAGCTTAATCTGGCGCCGTCTGTACCGCCGCGGACCGGGCGGGAGAGCGGTGTGAGACCGGTCATCGAGATTGCCTTTTTGGCGATATCCACAACATAAGGATGCTGTTCGATGATCTCAAGCATATTGGAGTAGGAATCCGTGATGGTAAGAGAGACGGTTCCGGTGCCGTATTTCTGGTTGGTCTCCACTTCCAGTGTGCGGAGTCTGTTCAGGCGTGATTCAAAAGAAGCCCTGTCGTGGTCACGCACGATATAGGAAAGTTCTGCAAAAGCGACATCACCCTTCATGTCGGTCAGATGATAGAAGCCCTGTCTGCCCTCGGTGTGCGCCGGTGTCTCCTCCGGCGGAAGCTGCGACTGGATGTCACACGCCACAAGAGCGGCATTTACCATAATATCCTTCGCCTCGCCCGGATGCACATTGACGCCTTTAATGGAAAATTTTGCGCTCGCGGCGTTGAAATTCTCATAGGCGACTTCGCCCTCGTAATCGCCGTCTACCGTGTAGGCAAAAGCAGCCTTAAAATAATCCAGGTCAAATAAATCTGCACCGCAGCCGATTTCCTCGTCCGGGGTAAATCCCACCCAGATATCACCGTGAGGCATTCCGGAAGAAATGATCTCTTCTAATGCCGTGATGATTTCTGCCACACCGGCCTTGTCATCCGCGCCGAGCAGTGTCGTGCCGTCGGTGGTAATCAGGGTTCTTCCCTTCAAATCCTTCAGCGTTGGAAAATCAGAAATCTTTAACATTGCCCCAGTACCGTTTAAACGGATGTCACCGCCGTCATAATCCGGAATGATCTGTGGTTTGACGTCCTTGCCGGAGTAGTCCGGTGCGGTATCCATATGTGAGATAAAACCGACGGCCTTGCGTCCCTCACAGCCGGCAGTCGCCGGAAGCAGACCGTATACATAGCAGTGGTCGGTCAGAACCACATTTTTAAGGCCGAGATCCCGTAATTCCTGCTCTAGTACCTTTCCGAGATCAAACTGACGCCCGGTAGACGGAATCTGTATCTTGCCGTCTGTCATGTTATTCTCATCCGATGTCGTCCAATAGGACACATATTTCAATAATCGCTGTTCAACTTGCATAAGAAACCTCCTTGATCTATGCCATTCTATCTATAAAATAACACAATTGAAAAAAAATTTGAAGTTTTTTAAAAAAAATGTTGCATTTCTAAAATTTCTGTTATATAATAATTTTCGTGCTCGGGTGATACAGAACACGAGATACAAAATAAGCGCCACTAGCTCAGCTGGCAGAGCACCTGACTCTTAATCAGGGTGTCCAGGGTTCGAACCCCTGGTGGCGCATTGAAAGGTACCGATTTTACAGCATTGACTGTGGGGTTGGTGCTTTTTTTGTGCTTATAATGCATATTATTAAAAATTTTTTAAAAAGAGTGTATCCTACTTTAACAGAAGGAAAAACCTGACGATATAAAAAGCAGATACTATATGAAGGGGAGAGAGGCAGATGGAACAAAAGAATATTGAGGTGCAAAGGAAAAAAGGTCTGAATCTGATGATGAAGATTCTGATCACCGCGATCATACCGCTGGTGATTCTTGTGGCTTTTGCAGGGCTGGCAATCCGGGCGGTTGGCGTTTCTGTGTCTGATAAACTGATGCAGCATGAATTGAAGACAGCGGTCTATGCAGTCAATCAGACCTTGTCCGTTATAAGCAGCGGCGACTGGAATATGGACGGAGACCAGCTGTACAAGGGAGATTACAATATCTCGGAACATCAGGATGTGCTGGATGCTTTTAAGGAGAATACCGGACTCGATGTTACGCTCAGCTGGAATACGACCCGGATGGCGACCAGCCTTGTGAGACAGGACGGCAGCCGTGAGACCGGGATGGAGATAGCAGCAGATGTGTATCAGACTGTGAAAGAAAAGGGTAGTTATTTTGTGTCCGATACTGTGATTGACGGTCAGAAATATTACGGATATTATGAGGGATTGTACAACAGTGACGGTTCCATGGCAGGTCTGGTGTTTACCGGTATGACGTCTGCTTCCGTTCACGAAATCTACAATGACCGATTGAAAAAAAATATAATATTTATGGTAGTGCTTGCAATCTTTGCATGTATCTTTCTGGCAATTGTGATGATGAAGATTGTGAAGGCAATGATGTCGATGATCGATCATCTGGACGATGTTGCGGAGGGAAATCTGGACAGCAGGATCAGCGACCGCATGACGAGCCGCTCGGACGAGATCGGAAATATTGCGCGTGCGCTATATTCACTTATTGGCGGACTGGCCATGATTGTAAAAAACATCCGGACATCCGCAAAGTCGCTGGATGATTTCAGCGCCAGGTTCCAGAACAGCTTTACGACGATCAATGAGTCCATTCATAATGTGAATACAGCGATGGAGGACATTGCGAACGGAGCGACGAATCAGGCGGGCGAGATGCAGAAGGTCAATGAGCAGATCAGCGACATGAACGAAGCCATTGCCGAGACAACAAAGAACGTGGAAAATCTCATGGGCAGCACGGAGGAGATGAAAGAGCAGAATCATAAGCTCGACGGCACGATCAAAGATCTGGTGGAGATCAGCGACCGCACCAGAGAATCGGTGGATGAGGTCAACCGTCAGACAGACAGGACGAACCAGTCTGTCATGGAGATCGGCAGTGCGATCCAGATGATCACGGATATTGCAAGCCAGACCAATCTGTTGTCCTTAAATGCGAGCATCGAGGCTGCGCGCGCGGGAGAGCATGGAAAAGGATTTGCGGTGGTGGCGGATGAGATCCGTCAGCTTGCGGATCAGTCCAGTGACTCCGCGAAGAAGATCGGTGATATTGTGGAAGAACTGATTAAGAACTCTAACAAGAGCGTCGAGACGATGAACGGTGTGCTGGATGAGATCAATGAGCAGAACGAGAAGCTTTCGACCACCAGAGAGGCATTCGACGGACTGAATACGGAGGTCGGCAATGTGGTAGTTGCGATTGACAATATCCGGCGTGAGATCGAGACAGTCAACACGGCGAAGAATGATGTTATGAGCAGCATGGAGAGCCTGGCAGCGATTGCACAGGAGAATGCGGCAAGTACCGAGGAGACGTCGGCTTCCATGACAGAGCTGAGCGGTATCGTCACGGACTGTAATGCACAGACGAAAAACCTCGTGGACATTGCAGAAAATTTAAGCGGTAATGTCAACCAGTTCCGGATCAAAGAATAAAAGAGAACAGAACGCAAAACACCCGCAGGCGGATCGAGAAAATCCGGACTGCGGGTGCTTTTTATCTGGAAGCGATCAGCTTGCAGATCGGATTGCCAAGGGAGGAGAACTTCTCCTCGTACTCGGTCATAATATTGCCTTCATTGAGCACCGGATCGTGATGCAGATCTCTGGTGGAGGCGTCCAGATGCCAGCCGGCTTCCGGGATCTCCTCCAGGGAAAAGGTAAAAAGATCCTGATTGTCGGTCTTGAACTCCAGACGTCCCTCCGGCGCGAGAATCTCATCGTATCGCGCGAAGAACTGGCGGGAGGTGAGACGGCGCTTGGCGTGTCTGTCCTTCGGCCACGGATCGGAAAAGTTTAAGTAGATCCGGTCTACCTCTCCGTGATCGAATACCTCAGCGACATCGGCGGCGTCCATGCAGATGAAAAACAGGTTCGGGAGCGGATTCTCTTCCATTTTCTGCAGGGCGCGCAGCAGGACGCTGGAATAGCGCTCGATTCCCAGATAATTGATGTCGGGATGCGCTGCGGCAAGATCCATCATGAAGCGGCCCTTTCCCATACCGATCTCAATGTGAAGCGGCTGCTGTGAAGGGAAAATCTCCTGCCAATGGCCTTTGTGCGTCTCGGGGCTTTTGATGCAGTAGACGCTCTCTGTGATGGCGGCGTCTGCGCCCGGTATATTTCTAAGTCTCATATCGTTCCTGCCTCCCGTAAGAAAATCTTAATAAACGTCGGAAAGTCCCGTAATTGTGGACATACAAGATATTCTACAATAAATCTGTGGATAAAAAAAGGGCTTTTGCCAGAAAAATTGTTGCATGTATTTTTTTCTGCGATTATACTGATACTAGTTATGTTCCGGATATATATGGAAGAAATGGACAGGATTTCTGGATAGAATGGAGTTATAAGCAATGCGAAGAGCGAATGTGTGGAAAAAGGCGGCATGTGTCGCCTTAAGTTTACTATGCCTTTTACAGATAAAGCCGCAGGTGGTGCAGGCGGCAGATTACTGGCCGGAAGGACCGGAAGTACAGTCACCGTCCGTGATACTGATGGAGATGTCGACGGGGACGGTTCTCTACGAAAAAAACAGCGATGAGCGGAATTATCCGGCAAGTATCACGAAAATCATGACGACACTTCTCGCGCTGGAGAATTCCGATCTGAATGAGGTCGTCACATTTTCCGATGATGCGATCAACAATACCGAGGGCTCCGGAATCTACCGCGATTACGGGGAGCAGATGACGATGGAGCAATGCCTGTATGCGGTTATGCTGAATTCGGCAAATGAGTGTGCCTACGCGGTGGCGGAGCATGTCGGCGGTACTGTGGAGCATTTTGTGGATATGATGAACGAAAAAGCGGCGGAGCTCGGCTGCACCAACACGCATTTTGCCAATCCGCACGGTCTGTTCGATGAGAACCATTACACGACAGCGCACGATATGGCACTGATTGCCAAAGCGGCGTACCAGAATGAGACGTTCCGGATTATTACCGGGACGGCACGCTACACCATTCCGCCGACGAACAAGCATGATGAGCCGACGGATCTGCAGAATCACAATGAGATGCTCTACCCGTTCAAGACGCTCAAGTACCGGTATGAGTATTGTACCGGCGGAAAGACCGGATATACGGATATCGCGCGCAGCACGCTGGTCACCTACGCCGAAAAGGACGGCATGAGCCTCGTATGCGTCGTGATGCATACGGAATCGCCGAATCAGTGGACCGACAGCCGGAATCTTTTCGATTATGCATTTGATAATTTCCAGTTGTTCAATATCGCGGATAATGAGACCAGATACACGGATTCCGAGGCGGTGGAAGTCGGAGCTTTGAACAACAACAAAGCGTTTGTGGACATCGATGCGAGTGCCAATATCGTCCTTCCGAAGACGACCGATTTTAACGATGCGGCATCGGAGATCACGTATAATGACGTCAGCGAGAACGTGGTGGGAACGCTTGCCTACACCTATGCGGGACGTCAGGTCGGAAAAGCGGACATTGTGACAACCGGTGCGGTTGTGGACGGATATATTTTTGACAACCAGAGCGAGGTAGAGCAGGAGACAGACACCGAGGAGGAGGCGGTCTCCACGGTGCGGATCAGACCGCTCACAATCCTGCTTATCGTAGCTGGAATCCTGCTTGCAGCAGGGTTGATCTTTGCCGGAAAGAAGTTCTACGATAACTATTATATTATCCGGCACAACCGGGAAGTGCGCAGGAACCGCAAAGAGCAGTTCCGACAGATGAAAAGCAAGCCCAAACACCGCAGAAGACGTAGGAGATAGTACAGAGAAATAAAAAACGACAATATTCAATGTTGAATATTGTCGTTTTTTACATTATGGACATGAAAAAAATGATGATAAATTATCTGACAATTAAGCTTTTCAGCAGGATTTCAAGTTGATTCGGGTTCTTTGTGTAAAAAAGAATGCCGCCTGACACAGTGTGCGCGGTCAGATATTTTCCCTGAAACAGAGGGGAGTCCGTGATGCGGGAAAGCAGATAGGAGGAGACCGCATCGTCCGCTTTTAAAAACAGAGGCTGGTAATCATCCATCCGGCAGACGCCGGCATCTGCCTTTTTTAGAATATAGGTAAGCTCCTGTTCCTGCTCTAACTGTTCGGCAGTCTTGTTCGGAATGAAATAGCCGAGTTCATCCTTCGGCATATTCAGAGAGCGGATGGCGCGCTGCACCTGTTTGGTCAGAGCGTCGGACGCCGGGTATAGAGACTCAAAATATTTCATGAAATCGGCAGCCGTGCGGAAATGCTCGTTTTTTCCCTTTTCTAAGACCTCGGTCATCAGGATCCGGCGGATGATTCCCTCGCAGGTTTCCCGGGATGGATTCTTGCGCAGGGAGGGTGATTTTGCTTCCATAGAGAACTCCTTTCTGTAAACGACAAAAAAATTGTCTTTTATGACATTATAGGACAAAACAGGGGCTGTGAACAGCCGGAAAAACGACAGAAACGATAAATTGACAAACAGCAGAGTATCCTTTATAGTAAAAATAAGCAATAAATACCACAAACATATACATAGAGCGGAGAAGTTATACAGAACTTTCCCCAAAATGCGCTGCAGGAGGGGATGGCTCAACAGGAAAGGTACGGGGAACGATATGTCAGAATCTTATGTGATTAACGAAAAGCGGGAACTCATTCTGGATCGTGTCAAAGAGTTCATCTATCAGAATGGCGGTGTGGTGAAAAAGAGCCAGCTGAATGAACTGGGGATCGATTACCGGCGGATTCTGGATTTTGTGGAAAAGGGAGATCTGATCCGGATCAAGAACGGGTACTATGCGGTGCGGTTGAGTGATTTTTCGGAGGAGGAGCTGATTGCGCGGCTGTTTCCGGACTGCGTCTTAAACCTGGAGACCGCATTGTACGCGTACGGCTATCTGGACCGCAAGCCTTACGGATACAAATTGTCGGTGGACAAGAACACATCCAAGTCGCGGTTTAAGCTGGATTTTCCGCCGGTGGTGCCGCTGTATGCGGAGCCGGAGACCCTGACACTCGGTGTGACGGAGATTGACTACGGCGGCGCGAAGATGAAAATTTTTGACCGGGAGCGCCTGATGTGCGAGTGTCTGAAATATGAAGATAAGATGGAGCGCGAGCTTTTCAAAGAAGGGCTTTTAGCGTACATCCGCGATCCGAAGAAGGATGTCGCAAAGCTGATGAAATACGCAAGGGAACGCAGAGTGGTAAAGAAAGTACAGACGATGATAGGAGTATGGCTGTAGATGAAACATACGATCATAGAAAAAGCTGCACTGAAAGCAAAAAGTGAAAAGACCGGTATTCCGTTTTCCAATCTGCTGGCAGGCTATGTACTGGAAGAATTGATGTATCTGATCGAGGATTCGCCGTTTTCCCTGTTTCTCTGGCTGAAAAACAGCAGCGCACTCGGAGTGGAACAGTACCGGAAGAAAAATCTGCTGACGCTGGATTTTGCCTATGTGACAGATCCCCGCGCGATGAAGCGGGAGGGGATCGTTCCGGGGCAGGAGCTGTCTCTTAAGATGGGATATGTCATGCTCGCGTACATCCTAAAAGTGGAAAAGGTGCCGGACATTTCCTGGAAAGGAAGAGCGAGCGCGGGAGATCACCGTGTGGATCTGGAAATTGCGGGGGAGTTCGAGGAGATGACGGTTCCGATCCATATCCGCGTCACGGAACTGAACGAGGAAGGACTGGTTCCGGTCAAGCGGACTTTTACGCCATTTATGGAAGGCGGAAAACAGATTCCGTATCTGGAATATCCGGTGGAGAGTATTCTGGCGGAGAATTTGTTCTATCTGATCCGGGATATGGAACTGCTTCCGGATATGAGCGTCTACGATAAGGTTTACGGGATATTAAAGACGGAGCCGGTGGACGGCAGGCATATCCAGGAACTGCTCGGCGAGCATTGCAGGAAACAGCAGCTGCTTTTTGAGGAGTCGCGGATAAAAGAGATTCTTTCCTACTGCGATTACAGCTACATGAGAAAGCGTTGGGAGAAATATTTAAGACACCGGAAAAGAAAAGAACCCGCATGGACAGAGGTCATGCAGGTTCTGGAACAATTCCTTCCGCAGATGTGGAGCACCCTGTGCCGGGACGAGATCTTTTTCGGAGACTGGATGCCGGATCTGCAGCGGTTCTTAGATTAGTTAAATGCAGTGAAGGTGCCGGAGCGCCAGATAGTAGTCGTCCCTGGTATCCAGATGGGAAAACTGAAGATCTGCCGGAACATCGGAGTCTTTGGTTGCTTCTTCGCGCTTCAGATAGGACACGCTGCATTTCTCACGCAACGTATCGAAAGTGAACTGGTGCAAAAGCAGACACTTTCCGATAGATGGCAGACAGCTTTTGGAGTAGGCGGACGCAGGCACTTTTTGATCCGTTTTGGTGTCGGATACCGCGGCGATGTCAAAACCGTCCAGATGCTCCAGCAACTGCAGTCCGACTTCCGGTTCCAGAAAAGGGGTGTCGATCGGCAGAATAAAAGCCTGGTCTTCATCCATCATGGAGAGACCGGAAAATACGCCGGACATCGGACCGGCGTTCATATACAGATCGGCAATTTCTGTGACAGGGAGTGAAAGGTGCGTATATTCGCCCGGCTTTTTTACGGATAAGTAAATATGTGAAAAATGTGGCTTGTACTTGTTCACAAGGTATTCCAGCAGACTTACTTTGCCAAAAGGCAGCAGGGCTTTATCGGTTCCCATGCGCGTGCTTCCGCCGCCGCACAGGATAATGAGTGCGTGGTTCATAAAAATTTCCGCCATTTCTATTAATAAATATATCCCATATCATAATGGAAAACGGTGGAATGTTCAAGTGACAAAATTCTGCCGGGTGGATCGATGGGACAAAACAAGACGGATTGAGAGGTGAAGGGGACAGGAACCATGGAGAGAGAGCATTTGTATCAACAACTAATTTCATACGGGGAATCGGATGTCTATCCTTTTCATATGCCGGGGCACAAGCGCCGGGCACTTCCGTTTCCAAATCCGTACACCATCGATATTACGGAGATTGACGGATTTGACAACCTGCATCATGCCGGAGGGCTTATCAGGGAAGCCGAGGAGCGCGCGGCGAAGCTCTACGGTGCGGACCGGTCGTATTACCTGGTAAACGGGAGCACCTGCGGACTGCTTGCCGCCATCTGCGCTGCCGCGCGGCGGGGAGATAAGGTACTGGCGGCAAGGAACTGCCACAAAGCGGTCTATCATGCGGTTTCCATGCAGGGACTTTCGGTGGAGTTTCTCTATCCGGCGATCACGCGGGGAGATCTGCAGGGACAGATTACCGCGGCGCAGGTGGAGGAGGCGCTGACAAAGCATCCAGATATTGCGGTTGTGATCCTCACATCCCCGACCTACGAGGGGATCGTGTCGGACGTCGCGGCGATTGCGGCATGCTGTCATGCACACGGGGCGGCGCTGATTGTCGATGAAGCGCACGGGGCCCACTTCGGATTCGGAGCCGGATTCCCGGAAAATGCGGTGCGCCTTGGGGCGGACGCCGTGATTATGAGTCTGCACAAGACGCTGCCGTCGTTTACACAGACGGCGCTTTTGCATTGTAACGGCACGCGGATTGATCCCGGGCGCGTGGCACGGTATCTGGGCGTCTATGAGACGAGTTCGCCGTCGTATCTGTTTATGGCGGGAATGGATGCATGCATCGACCTGATCAGGGAGCAGGGGGCAGAACTGTTTGCACAATACCGGAGACGTCTGGATGCATTTTACCGTGATACGGCGGACCTTACGCAGCTGCATGTCATGCGGCGGGAAGACCTCTGCAAAGAAGAAGCGTATGACTGGGACGATTCCAAGCTGATGATTTATGCGGGCACCATGGGCGGCGAGGCGCTGCATCAGGAACTGCTCGGACATTATCATCTCCAGATGGAGATGGTGTCGGCGGACTATGTGCTCGGCATGACAAGCCTTATGGATACGGACGAGGGCATGCGGCGGCTTGTGACGGCGCTCCATGAGATCGATGAAAAGAGCCGGTGTATGGCAGCACTTCGTGGAACCGATGAAGAGAACCGGCGGCTGGATGCGCCGGAAGCCGGTTTTACAGCGCGCATGTACCGGGAGAATCCGCGCCGGATGCAGATTTATCAGGCGCTGGACCTGCCGTACCGGGAGGTGCCGTTTGATGAGGCGGTCGGAAAAATGGCGGCGGATTATGTCTACCTGTATCCGCCAGGAATTCCGCTCATCGTGCCGGGAGAAATCATTACGGAAGAATTTATCCGGCATATCAGAGAGTGCCGGGAGAGAAAACTGAACGTGGAAGGACAGGGAAATCCTGCCCCCGGTCGGATAAAGATTGTATATTTTTAAAGACTATATTATACTAGAAGGTGCAGCGAATGGGAAAAATCTATTGCATGATGGGCAAGAGCTCAACAGGAAAAGATACATTATATAAGATGCTTCTGGAAGACGGGGCGCTTTCGCTGAAGAAGATCATTCCCTACACGACGCGGCCGATGCGCCGGGGAGAGACGGACGGCGTGGAATATTATTTCTGCAGTGAGAAGGAGCTGTCCGGTCTTCTGGAACAGGGAAAAGTCATTGAACTCCGGGCATACGATACGGTGCAGGGAGTATGGAAGTATTTTACGGTGGATGACCATCAGATACAGGATCTGCGGCAGAATTATCTGCTGATCGGTACACTGGAAGCATACGGGAAGCTCCGTGACTACTTCGGAAAGGAACGTGTTGTTCCGATATATATTGAAGTGGAGGATGGAATCCGGCTGGAGCGCGCGATCGGAAGAGAGCGGCAGCAGCGGGAACCGCACTATGAAGAGATGTGCCGGAGATTTCTGGCGGACGCGGCAGATTTTTCCGAAGAAAAGCTTTTGGACGCACAGATTACGGTGCGGTTTGCAAATGATGATTTAAAGCAGACGGAAGAAAATATCCGCGATTATATATTGTCTCAGAATGATTGACGGATCAGGGAAAGAGGGTGGCAGATTGGATATTAAGGTGAATCAGGCACAGATGGTGACGCAGGTGCCGGACACGGTGACGACGGAGACCGGCGACGGAACGTTCAAGTTTACGCTGGCGAGCGCGATCACGGATGCAGAGCTTCAGGCGAAGGTGGACAGTCTGTTATCGGACATTACGTTTCAGGGGAACCGGATCGCGGAACATATGGACATCCGTGATATGAAAAAGTACCGCGGACTGATCCGTGATTTTATGAATGAAGTGGTCTACCGCTCTCATAAGTTTTCAAGAGAGAATTTCCTGGACCGCAAGGGACGCCACAGAGTCTACGGACTGATCCGGCTGATCGATGCCAATCTGGACGAACTTGCACAGGAACTGGTCAAGGATGAGAAGGATCACATCACGATCTTGAGCAAGATCGGGGAGATTCAGGGACTTCTGTTGGATATTCTGACTTAACATAAAACGAGGGAAGCTATGGCAGGATTTAAAGCTATTTTAGGGCATGAGCAGATCATAGAGCATCTGCAGAATGCAGTCACAATGGATAAGGTATCACATGCATACATCATAAACGGACCGGATAAGTCCGGCAAAATGATGCTCGCGGAGGCGTTTGCCCAGACACTCGAGTGTGAGAAGCTGGAGGATGTGGTGAAAAATGCCGCGCAGCCGTCCGATGTGGAGCCGTGTATGGAATGTCATTCCTGTAAGCAGGCGATGACGAAGAACCAGCCGGACATCATCTATGTGCGGCATGAGAAGCCGAATACAATCTCGGTCGATGATATCCGTACCCAGGTCAACAACGATATAGTAATCAAACCTTACAGCAGCAGATATAAGATCTATATGATCGATGAAGCCGAGAAGATGAACGAGCAGGCACAGAATGCGCTGCTTAAGACGATTGAGGAGCCGCCAGCCTACGCGATTCTGATTCTTCTTACCACAAACGCTGCCGCTTTTCTGCCGACGATCTTATCCCGCTGTGTCACATTGAACATCAAGGCAGTGCCGGATGAGAAGATCCGCGGCTATCTGATGCGCAAGTATCAGATTCCGGACTACCAGGCGGACGTATGTGTGGCATTCGCGCAGGGTAACGTCGGAAAAGCCATTCAGCTTGCGTCCTCGGAGGAGTTCAACGAGTTAAAGGACGCGGTGCTCCAGCTGATCAAGAGGCTTCGGGACATCGATCTGTATGAGATGACAGAGGCGGTAAAGCAGATCGCTACATACAAGCTTTCGATCAATGATTACTTTGATCTGATGATGGTATGGTATCGGGACGTGCTGCTGTTTAAGGCAACCGGCGACGTGAACGGCCTGATCTTCAAGGATGAAGTGTACGACATCAAGCGGCAGGCAGAGAAGAGTTCCTACAGCGGCATCGAGACGATCTTAGAGGCGCTGCGCAAAGCGCAGATCCGGCTGAATGCCAACGTCAACTTTGACCTTACAATGGAACTGCTGTTGCTGACAATAAAGGAGAACTAGAAATATGGTAAAGGTAGTAGGAGTCCGCTTTCGGAATGCGGGCAAGATATATTATTTTGGACCGGGCAAGCTGGATATCCATGCAGGAATGCACGTAATCGTGGAGACGGCCCGCGGTGTCGAGATGGGAACGGTCATGATGGAGCCGAAAGGGGTTTCGGAGGAGGATGTCATCCAGCCGTTAAAACCGGTCATCCGCATTGCGACGGAGGCGGACGAGAAGACGGTCGCGAAGAACCGGGAAAAAGAGAAGGATGCTTTCCGCATCTGTCTTGAGAAGATTGCCAAGCACAAGCTCGATATGAAGCTTGTCGAGGCGGAATACACGTTTGACAATAATAAGCTGTTGTTTTACTTCACGGCGGACGGAAGAATCGATTTCCGTGAGCTGGTAAAAGACCTCGCAGCGGTATTCCGCACCAGAATCGAGCTTCGCCAGATCGGTGTGCGCGATGAGACAAAGATCATGGGCGGAATCGGCATCTGCGGACGTGCGCTGTGCTGCAACACCTATCTCTCGGAATTTGCGCCGGTTTCCATCAAGATGGCAAAAGAGCAGAATCTTTCTTTGAATCCGACCAAGATCTCGGGTGTGTGCGGAAGACTGATGTGCTGCCTGAAGAATGAGGAAGAGACCTACGAGTATCTCAACAGCAGACTTCCGGGTATCGGCGACCGCGTGACGACGGTGGACGGACTGAAAGGAGAAGTGTCTTCGGTCAATGTGCTCCGCCAGATGGTGAAGGTACTGGTAGAGGTGGACGATGAAAAAGAACTCCGGGACTATCCGGTGGACGAGCTGAAGTTCCGTCCGCGCCGCAGAAAGGAAAATATAAAGCTTTCTGCAAAGGAGCTGAAGGAATTGTCCGCGCTTGAGGATAAGGGAGGAAAATCCAAGATTGATGACACCAAATAATCTTGTCCATGAAAACGAGCGTCTGGATGAACTGCACCGGAACGGCTACTATATCATTCAGGATCCGGCGAGATTCTGTTTCGGTATGGATGCCGTGCTGTTGTCGGGATTCGCGCGTGCCAGACGTGGAGATCGCGTGCTCGATCTGGGGACGGGCACCGGAATTATCCCGATCTTAATGGAGGCAAAGACAGAGGCAGAAGATTTTACTGCGCTGGAGATTCAGGAAGAGAGCGCGGATATGGCGAGAAGAAGCGTATTATATAATCACCTGGAAGAAAAGATCCGGGTTGTGACAGGCGATATCAAAGATGCCTCGGGAATATTCGGGGCATCTTCTTTTGATATTGTCACCACCAATCCGCCGTATATGATCGGGCAGCACGGAATCAGCTCCGGCGCGGAGGCTAAAGCGATCGCACGTCATGAGGTTCTGTGTACTCTGGACGACATTCTGCGGGAGTCGGCGAAGCTGCTTGTGCCGGGCGGGAGATTTTACATGGTACACCGTCCGTTCCGGCTTGCGGAGATTATGAGCAAAATGGTTGCTTACGGCATTGAACCCAAGCGGATGCAGCTGGTCTATCCGTACGTGGACAAGGAGCCGAACATGGTTCTGCTGGAGGGATGCCGCGGCGGCAGATCGAGACTGACCGTGGAAAAACCCCTGATCGTTTATAAGGAACAGGGTGTATACACGGATGAAATCTATGATATCTACGGATATTAACAAATGACCGGGTATGGCGGCACAGAAAGCAGCGGACAGGACGCTGTGGCAGAAAGGAAAAGAATATGTTTAATGATATTGTGATAGGACCGATTACCATTCATATGTATGGAGTGATGATTGCAGCGGGTTTTCTGGCGGCATTGCTGATGACGCTGCGCCGGGGCAAAAAAAGAGGCTATGATGAGGATATCATCTGGGGCATTTTCTTCTGCGCCATCATCGGCGGAATGCTTGGAACCAGGATTTTATATTATATTGTAGAGATTCCGGAGATCATGAAGGATCCGTCTATCCTCTGGGATTTCAAGAACGGCTATGTGGTCTATGGAGGAATCATCGGAGGAATTCTGGCAAGTTATATCTATTGCCGCACGAAAAAGCAGGCGTTTATGCCGTATTTTGATCTGGTGATGCCGGCGGTTTCGTTTGCACAAGCCTTCGGTCGCTTTGGCTGCTTTTTTGCGGGCTGCTGCTACGGCAGGGAGACGGATGCGTGGTACGGAATCACGTTTCATAACTCCTCGTTCGCACCGAACGGTGTGAAGCTGATACCGACACAGCTGATCTCATCGGCGGGAGATTTTCTTATCTGTGCGCTGCTGTTAGGGTTTGCATCGAAGAAACCGAAGACCGGACGCGTTGCGGCGGCTTATCTTGTGCTGTACGGAATCGGAAGATTCGCTGTGGAGTTCCTGCGCAACGACTACAGAGGAAGTGTGGGTGTGCTGTCCACGTCGCAGCTGATCTCCATCGGTGCGGTGATTGGAGGAATCGTGCTGTATTTTGCCGCACCGAAGCTTGCGGGAGCGGGGAAGGCAGAGGAGAAGACTGTCGGTTAGCCGGCAGGAATTGCACGCGGGAAGTATACAGGATGTGCACGCTTTATGCACGACGAAAGGAAAAGTTATGGCGGGAAAGTTATATTTATGTGCCACTCCAATCGGAAATCTGGAGGACATCACGTACCGGGTGGTGAGAACCTTAAAGGAAGTCGATCTGATTGCGGCGGAGGATACCAGAAATTCCATCAAGCTGTTGAATCATTTTGAGATCCGGACGCCGATGACGAGCTATCACGAGTACAATAAGATCGAGAAAGCGTATCAGCTGGTGGATAAGATGCGCGAGGGACTTGACATCGCACTGATTACGGATGCGGGGACGCCGGGTATCTCGGACCCGGGGGAGGATCTCGTGCGCATCTGCTATGAGGAAGGCATTGAGGTGACGTCTCTGCCGGGACCGGCGGCATGTATCACAGCACTCACGATGTCGGGGCAGCCGACCAGACGGTTTGCGTTTGAGGCGTTTCTGCCGAGGGAGAAAAAAGAGCGGGCAGCAGTGCTCTCACAGCTGGTCAATGAGACGCGTACAATCATTATCTACGAGGCGCCGCACCATCTGATCCACACACTGGAAGAACTGTATGGGACGCTCGGAGACCGGAGATTAACTGTGTGCAGGGAACTGACAAAGTGGTACGAAGAAAAGACATTAACGACATTTTCAGAGATTCTTGAATATTATAAAGACAATGAACCCCGCGGAGAGTATGTCCTGGTAATCGCCGGAAAGACATTTGAGGAATTGAAGCAGGAAGAGCAGAGGAACTGGGAGAACCTGTCGCTCGAGGAGCATATGGAAGTTTATGAGAAACAGGGGATCAGCCGGAAGGAAGCGATGAAGCTGGTGGCAAAGGACCGCGGCATCAGCAGGCGCGATGTCTATCAGGCACTGTTGTCTTAAAAAAAATACTTACATAAACGAAAATACTGTGTTATATTAGAAAACGCTGCAAACGGGAATGACCGTGTTGCAGCGTTTTTTACCAATATCATATTCTAATTCGCAAAAACATTTTGGTTTAATTGGAAACGATACATGTGACGCATAAGCTGCGCCGGGGCTATTGGGGAGCCGCATCCGGCAGATAATAATCATCCAGATACGTTTCAATGATCGAAAAAGGTGCAGGACCGATGGAGAGCAGAGCCTTATGAAAAGCGATATCGCTGTAGGCGCTTCCGTAGGTTTCCTGTGCCTTTTCTTTTAAATCCACAAATTCCATATATCCCACATAATATTTCAGATAATGGGCGGGTTCTTCCACGATCAGCTCATAGATTTCGCGCAGTGCGGTCTGACCCGTGATGCCGAAGTCTTTCCAGAAAGCGGTTGTGTCGGAAAAGCTCCAGCCGTCGTAGTGGATTCCCAGATCCGTTGAGGCATAGAGACTTAGGAGGGCGGACTGATTCAGGGAGAGCAGCGAGGCGAGGTCATCATCCAGCCCGGCATAATGGTACGAGATCATCTCCACGTAGGTCGCCCAGCCCTCGACATAGCCCGGATAATTCAGCAGAAACCGCACGGGATGTAGTCCGGCTTCATAGGACATCACCGTCTGATAAAGGTGGCCGGGGAAGCCCTCGTGCGCCAGCGTTGTGAAATACCGCAGGGAGGAGGTGTCGGTGGAGGCATTGATAAATATGGAGTTCTGCGCATAATCGTCAATGGGCGAGGTGATGTAAAACGCAGGCGCCATATAGTCTTCCATGCACTCGTCAATAGAACTTACAGTAAATGTGGTCTCGGGTGGTGCAGGAAAATTTGCGCGCATCGCCTCCTGCAGCCCGTTTAGCGTTGCAATGGGATCGGCGGCAGGAAGCCGGACGGTCGTCTGGGATGCTTTTAACTGCGGGTTTTCGGAGAGGAGTGCTGCCGCCTGCTGCAGGTCGCTTTGCCGTTTTTCTAAGATCCGATCCTGCAGCGCCGGAAGATCGGAAGCGCTCCCGGTGTTGTGGCAGACCAGGTAGCGGTAGTAATCTTTTCCGTCTGCAAAGTAACAGAGCCCCATATCGTTTTTGCCGCTGCCGAGAAGCTCTGTGAGCGCCGCGGCAAGATGGGTGTAGGCGGGAAGCACGTGTTCCCGAACCAGAGCGGCATTCTTTTCCTTGTAGAGTGTCTTTTGTTCCTCCATCAATTCTGACATGGCATCGATTTTGTGATCGAAGGTCTGGATGAGATAGTGTTGATCCGGGTCTGCTGTGAAGGCGCTGCACTGTGAAATCAGTGTGTTGCAGGCATAGTCGGACATAAAAAGTCCGGCCTGTGCTTTCTGCTGCTCGAAGCGGATGATCTGGTCGAAATAATCGCCGGTCAGGGCGAGGAGTGCGAGATAGTCCTCCACGTCGGCTGGCTGCCGGAAACGGTATTCCTCATATAGTACGGGAAGCTGCGATTGAATGCCGGTCGTAGGGCGCAGCGGCTCGTCGTAGAGAGTCAGATCGGATGCGGAGAGCTCCGTCTTAAGATAATCCTGCAAGACGTCATAGGTGAGCTGACCGGAGGGCGGAAGGGCATCGCGGTCGTATTTTGCCAGAGCCGCGAGCGTGTTCTCCAGAGATGCATGGGATGCGGCAAGTGCTTCTTCCGAGAGACTGCCGAGCGTGATCGGAGTCTCTGTAATGCCGTAGTTTTCCGGATGGGACAGTGAAAAATGAAGATTGATCGTGTTGGAGGAGACCTCCGCCCGGAAAAAATCATCAAGAAACGTATCGAAGGAGGACGTGGAACCGGCGACGAAATCCGTCTGCATGGAGAAGCGGGAGCATCCGTTGAGCAGAAAAACGGACGTCATCAGTGGAAAAAGGACGAATTGCCGGGAAAATGTGTGGATAAACGAAGAATGCAAACAAACACCTCGGGAAACGCGGCAGCGGAGAAACCTCCTGTGCCGGAAAATTAACATATTCTATGTGGGAAAATGTGCAATTATTCAAAAGTTCTGCGATACTTTTGCGCATCAAGGGGGTGCTGTCAAGATTTATTCCGGGATGCATATATATGGAGAAACGATAAAAACGGGTGAGGGGATATGAATTATCTCTGGGCATTTATGATTCTGACGGGCATCATCTACGGGGCGTTCCACGGAACCCTGCCGCAGATTACGACGGCGGCGCTCGATTCGGCAAAAGAGGCGGTTACGCTTTGTATTACCATGATGGGAGTGATGTCTTTCTGGGTGGGACTGATGCGGATTGCGGAAAAGGCGGGGATCATTGAGGGACTTTCACGGAGAATGCGCCCGGTGCTGCATTTCCTGTTTCCGGATCTCCCGCAGGAGCACCCCGCGAACGAATACATTGCGACGAATATGATTGCAAATGTCTTCGGACTTGGCTGGGCGGCAACGCCGGCGGGATTAAAAGCGATGGAGGCATTGCAGGAGCGTAACCTGGAACTCTGCGGACAAAAAGGAACCTCGCGGAAACGCGGACCGGATATTGCCACGGATGAGATGTGCACGTTTCTGATCGTCAACATCTCGTCCCTGCAGCTGATTCCGGTCAATATCATCGCGTACCGGAGCCAGTACGGGAGCGTCAATCCCGCAGCAGTAGTGGGCCCGGGACTTATTGCGACTATATGTAGTACTGCGGCGGCAATTATCTTTTGTAAGTTAAAAAAACGTTGCTGAAAGGAAACGAAAAAACTATAATAGTACATAGGAGAAACGCAGATCGTGTTTCAAGGTACGGGGGCTTGTATGGGTAGAAGAAAATATGTACTGATCGTAGATGACTGTCAGCAGGACCGGATGGCAGTGGCGGATGTTTTGAGATCGGATTACGACATCCTAGAAGCATGTAACGGAAAGCAGGCGTTGGAGATCCTTTCCAGAAAAAGAGCGCAGATTTCGCTGATTATGCTGGATCTGATGATGCCTGTGATGGACGGTTATGAATTTTTGGAGATGTATCGGAAGCGGAAGGAGTACAGCTATCTTCCGGTTGTGGTGTGTACGACAGAAGACGACCCTGAGAGAGAGCAGAAGAGTCTGGAGCTCGGTGCATGGGATTTTGTTCTGAAGAATTCCAGCCCCGGGATCATGAGACTGCGCGCAGGAAACGCCATCGAGAAAAGCAAGGTGCGGTTTCTGGAATATGATTTTCTTACCGGTATTTACGGACAGCAGAAGTTCTATCAGGCGACGCGTGAGCTTTTAGACCAGCGCGCGGGAGAGAATTTTGCCTTTATCCATTTTGACATCGACCGTTTCCGGATTATCAATACCCTCTACGGCTCCAAAGAGGGAGACCGGCTGATCCATTTTGTGGCGGGAGCCATCCGCAAGGTCATGACAGCCTACGGCAGAGGCACATACGGACGCCTTGGCGGCGATGTGTTCGGAATGTGTGTCCCCTACGAAGATGGTGCGGCGATCTATCACATACTGGAAGGAATCCGGGCAGAGATCCGGAAACATTCCGTACATTATTATCTGGAGACCTGCGCGGGCATTTATCTGGTGGACGATCCGGATATGGAAGTGGCGGCGATGCACGACAACGCTGAGATTGCGGCGGCACAGTGCAAGGGTCAGTACATGGTTCACGATGTTTTATATACGGAGGAGATCGGACAGAAAGTGCTCCGCGAACAGCATATCATTGACGAGATGGATGCCGCGCTGGCAGAGCAGCAGTTTATCGTCTATTTCCAGCCGAAGTACCAGCTGAAAAAGATGGCTCCGTACGGAGCGGAGGCACTGGTGCGCTGGAAGAAGCCGAGCGGTGAGATCGTGCTTCCGAACGAATTTATACCGATCTTTGAGCGCAACGGCTTTATCACGAAGTTGGACTATTACGTGTGGGAGAAAGTCTGCCAGTTCATAGACAGTGAGCTTTCCCAGGGAAGGAATCCGGCGCCGATTTCGGTCAACGTATCCAGAGTCAACCTCTATAACCCGGATTTTATGGATTCCCTGATTGACCTCATCCAGCGCTATCATATTCCTCCGCATTATCTGAACCTGGAACTGACGGAGAGCGTCTTTTCCGAGGATGCGGAACTGATCCAGAGAGCGGTGAATTATCTGCATGACGCCGGATTTACGATTCTGATGGATGACTTTGGGAGCGGTTACTCCTCCTTAAACATTTTAAAGGACGTGGATCTTGATGTGTTAAAGATCGACATGAAGTTCTTCTCTAAGGGGAATACCGCGGAAAAGGGTGCAAAGATCATCGAGGCGGTCATCCGGATGGCGGAATCTCTGGACATGATGGTGATTGCGGAAGGTGTGGAGGAAAAGCATCAGGTGGATTTTTTAAATGACCTCGGATGCGACTATATTCAGGGTTATTATTTTGGCCGCCCCATGTCGCAGGATCAGTATGAGAAGCTGACGAATCACGATGAGGAAGAGCAGCATGACATGCCGCAGCCCGAAAGTTCGTGAATATGAATATTTACCGTTCGGATTCCATATAGTAGAATAACGGAAGATTCTGGATGTATCATGGGCGTAATGATTTTTCTATCGGACATAATGATACCGCTTCTCATTTTCGGTATTGTCGGTTATGGAATTCTGAACAGACAGAATATCTATGAAGAATTCATAGACGGGGCAAAGGACGGCTTTCAGACGGTCATCGGAATCATGCCCACACTGATCGGGCTTATGGTGGCGGTCGGGATTCTGCGGGCTTCCGGTTTTCTGGAGTGCTTTTCCGGGCTGCTGGGACGGGGGATCGGCTGGCTTGGTTTTCCGCCGGAGCTGATACCGGTCACGGTGGTCAAAATGTTCTCGTCCTCTGCGGCGACCGGTCTTCTTTTGGATATATATAAGGAGTACGGCGCGGATTCGATGCTGGGGAAGATGGCATCCATCATGATGAGCAGCACGGAGACGATCTTTTATACGATGTCGGTCTATTTTATGGCGGCGGGGATCAAAAAAAGCCGTTACACGCTGGTGGGCGCGCTGATCGCAACCACTGCGGGAACCGTCGCAAGCATTATCCTGGCGGGATATATGTGAGCAGCCGGCGGCTGTGGCTGCGCCCGGGAAGGATTTTTTCTGCAAAAATGTCTGCGAAAACAGAAAAATAAAAAATCGGTTCTATAGGATGTCAGCTCTGCATATAATGATAGAGTAAGGCAGGAAAAAGCAGGGTGCGGAAGCGGATTTGACAAGTGGGTACGAAAGAGTTATAATACATTATGTTAACAAGCAACAGACATTGTGATACAGGAAGCAATGGTGGTTGCATATAGCGCGGGATGGAGCAGTCTGGAAGCTCGTCGGGCTCATAACCCGAAGGTCATAGGTTCAAATCCTATTCCCGCAACTCCTTAGGCAGCAGTCGCATGACTGCTGTTTTTTGCTTTATCAAAAAGACCTGGGTTCTGCTGTATCTGCTGTTTGCGTTTTAGAAAACGGTTTGGGACTCTGGCGGACGGAATACCGATAGATTTTGGCGTGCGGTTGGTGTATGATAGAGAAAATCGCAGTGGGATGGGAGGCGCCAGTCAATGACGAATATCGAACAATTTTTGCAGATGGTGAAGGAGTCGGACAATATTGTATTCTTCGGGGGAGCCGGTGTATCTACGGAGAGCGGAATTCCTGATTTCCGCAGTGTGGATGGTCTTTATAACCAGAAATATGACTATCCGCCGGAGACGATATTAAGCCATTCCTTCTATATAAGATACCCGGAGGAGTTTTACCGTTTTTACAGGGATAAAATGCTCTGCCTTACCGCAGAGCCGAACATCACGCACAAAAAGCTGGCGGAGCTTGAGGCGGCTGGAAAGGTAAAAGCCGTCGTGACGCAGAATATTGACGGTCTGCACCAGCTGGCAGGAAGTAAGCGTGTGCTGGAACTGCACGGGAGTGTGCACCGGAATTATTGCAGAAAGTGTGGCAAGGGATTTGACGCAGAATACGTGAGGGATTACCCGGGAAAAGTACCGCTTTGTGATGCGTGCGGCGGCACGATCAAGCCGGATGTGGTGCTCTATGAGGAGGGACTGGATCAACAGACCCTGGAAGACGCCGTGTTCTACATCAGCCATGCGGATCTGCTGATTATCGGAGGAACTTCGCTGGCGGTATACCCGGCAGCAGGGCTGATCGATTATTACCGGGGAAACAAACTGGTGTTAATCAACAAATCGACGACGCCGATGGACGCGAGGGCAGATCTGCTGATCCAGGCGGGACTCGGCGATGTGTTCGGGCAGATTGAGGTGTAGACGGGCACCAGGCAAATGAAATTTTTTCTACCGCAGCGGAGTGAAACATGCTACACTATCACTACATCAGGAAAGTGAGGAAGACCATGAACCAGTACCATTATGAAGTGGGAGACATCGTAAAGCTGAAAAAGCAGCATCCGTGCGGCAGCAGTGAGTGGGAGATCCTGCGCGTCGGCGCGGATTTCCGCCTGAAGTGTGCGGGCTGCGGGCATCAGATCATGATTGCAAGAAAGCTTGTGGAGAAAAATACCAGAGGACTGCGCAAGGCGGGGGAGACAGAATAGGCTCGCTGCGCAGTTTTTTGCGCTTTTTTCAAGAAAGCACTTGTAATTACAGGGAAAACGTGTTATAATAGATGCTCGTGATATAATAATTATTCCTTGCTCATGTAATGAAAACGTGGGCCAGAGACCAAAAGGAGGAAATTCGCATGAATAAGTATGAGTTAGCACTCGTTGTCAGTGCAAAGATCGAAGACGATGCGAGAACAGCTACAGTAGAGAAGGCAAAAGAGTACATCACTCGTGCCGGCGGTACTGTAACAGAAGTAGAGGACTGGGGTAAGAAGAAGTTAGCTTACGAAGTTCAGAAGATGAGCGAAGCTTATTACTACTTCATTCAGTTCGATGCAGAGCCGACTGTTCCAGCAGAAGTTGAGCAGGATGTTCGTATCATGGACAACGTACTTCGTTTCTTAGTTGTGAGAAAAGACGAGAAATAAGAGATTCTTTGATCTGATAACGTTTGTTTGAGGGAAGAGAGGAATCGTATATGAACAAAGTGATTCTTATGGGAAGACTGACCAGAGATGCAGAGGTGCGTTACTCACAGGGTGAGAACTCCACTGCCATCGCAAGATTTTCGCTTGCGGTAGACCGCCGTTTCCGTCGTGACGGGGACGAGCAGACAGCAGATTTTATCAACTGCGTTGCATTTGGCAGAACTGCAGAGTTTCTGGAGAGATTCGGACGTAAGGGAACTAAATTCGTTCTGGAGGGACGTATTCAGACCGGAAGCTACACCAACAAGGACGGACAGCGTGTATACACGACGGACGTTGTTGCTGAGAATGTAGAGTTTGCAGAGAGCAAGAATGCTTCCGGCGGCGGAGATAATTCCGGTTTTACCCCTTCCGACAGACCGTCACCGAGCAGTGCAGCGGGTGATGGCTTCATGAATATTCCGGACGGAATTGATGAAGAGTTACCATTTAACTAATGGACGATAATAACAGGAGGTAATTATCATGGCTTTCAATAAGGCAGCAGACAAAGAAGGCGCTCCAATGAAGAGACGCCCGATGCATAGAAGAAAAAAAGTTTGTGTATTCTGTGGTAAGGACAATGTGATCGATTACAAGGATACCAACAAGTTAAAGAGATACATCTCTGAGAGAGGAAAGATCCTTCCTCGCCGTATCACAGGCAACTGTGCAAAGCATCAGAGAGCGCTCACTGTAGCGATCAAGAGAGCACGTCACGTGGCATTGATGCCGTACGTATGCGAATAAGTTTTACTTAATCGCAGCGATTAAGCTGATAAGTAAAAGACCAACAATCCTTCCGATTGCTGGTCTTTTTTATGTGATTGCATTTTCGTAATGTCACTGATTCTAAAACTTTCCTTAAGAATAGAAAAATGGGCTTGGAAATGAGACAGGAATCATATAATATTATGGGTATGTGTAAGAGCAAGAGGTGCAGAGGAGTGGGAACGCGGATGAGAGGACACTGGTACAAAACGACAGTCATGCTGACAATGGTTCTGATGCTGGCAGGATGCGGCGGAGATGGCGCAGAGGCAGAGCAGACGGTGCAGACCGAGCAGGTGGAACAGACGGAGCAGACGCTTGAGCAGGTGCTGGAAGAGCATTTCCTTGCGGCGGAGGATGCGGAGGATGTGGCGACAGTGGTCTCGCAGTACGCGGAGGAGACGCCGGATCCGGCGCTGGCGGAGTTTCTGATCTCTTATTATCAGGTTCCGGACGAAGAGCAGAGCAAGACCCGGTATTACTATAATCATATCGATCTGAATGAGGATGGAACAGATGAGATTTTCGTTGTCGTGGTCGGTGAGTATACAAAGGTATCGTTCGGTGATCCGGCGCTGATCTTATCGGAACAGGCAGACGGAACGTTCCAGGTGATCGAGTCGTTTGAGGGAATCCACACGCCGGTGACGGTTAGTGAGCGCATGACGAACGGCTGGCATGATATTATTTACCAGGAATACGGTCGTGGAGCGGAAGATGGATACCGTATCTGCCATTATAATCCGAATGGAGGATACCAGACAGATCTGAGTGAGGTTGTGGATGAGGTGGAGCCGCAGGACGGTACGCAGATCATCTCCAACAACTTTATCGACGATATGGATAAGGGGAATTATATGACACTCGCACCGGGGGAAGATGGTGGAAGCGAAGCGCAAGGCAACTAGATAAAGCGCAAACCAACTAGATATAGCGGCTGAAATTTTGGACTGTCCAACTTGTTGTGGGCAGTCTTTTTTCGGGCAAAAAAGGCTTTATATTGCACGGTCAAAATGGTATAATGCACGGTATGATAGTGTTTTTGTATAGAATGATGGAGGCTTGCTTGTGAGAAAAAGTAACGTAAAGATTAAAGGAAAGCTTCGTACATATTTGTATCTGCCGCTGCTGCTTACAATGCTTCTGATTATCATCAATGTGTTTGTGTATATGGAAGACACTTCTTCAGGAGTGCTTTTTTCTGGATTTGTACTGCTCTATTTTGTGATTATGCTGATCGCTTATCTGCGCAATAAGCCGCTTCTGATCGATGAGTTGATCAATTTTGCGACGCAGTACGGTCTCGTGCAGAAACAGCTCTTAAATGAGTTTGAAATCCCGTATGCACTGGTTGATTATAATGCAAAGTTTCTGTGGGTGAATGAGCAGTTTACGGAGGTCACAGGAAAAGACAAGAAGTATCATAAGTCGGTCATGACGGTATTCCCGACGCTGACCAAGGAGCTGCTGCAGCGGAGCGAGCCGGTGGAGTCGATCAATCTGACATACAATGACCGGTATTACCGTGTGGCGTTAAAGCGCATTTATTTTGACACCATGACACACGACAGCACGATCGTATCGCTCGATGAGAGCAATGAATATCTGACGGCGATGTACCTGTTTGATGAGACAGAGTTGAACCGCTATATCCGCGAGAACGAGGAACAGCGTCTGGTGGCGGGGCTTGTATACATCGACAACTATGACGAGGCGCTCGACAGTATCGAGGACGTCAAGCGGTCGCTGCTCGTAGCGTTAATTGACCGGAAGGTGAACAAATACTTTACAGAGATTGATGCGCTCGTCAGAAAGATCGAGAATGACAAGTATTTTGTTGTCTTTAAGAATCAATATCTCGGAAAGCTCCGGGAGGATCGTTTCAGCATCATTGAGGACGTCAAGACGGTAAAAGTCGGCAATGAGATGGCAGTGACGCTCAGCATCGGTATCGGCGTCGGCGGCGATTCCTACACCAAGAATTACGAGTACGCCAGAATGGCGATTGATCTTGCACTTGGACGCGGCGGCGACCAGGTGGTTGTCCGCGACAACGAGGATGTGACCTACTACGGCGGCAAGACCAACAAGCAGGTGGAGCGCAACAACCGCGTGAAGGCGAGAGTCAAGGCACATGCGCTGCGGGAGGTGATTGAGAGCCGCGAGCATGTGATTATCATGGGACACAGCATCAGCGATGTGGATTCCCTCGGTGCTGCGATCGGCGTGTACTGCGCAGCCAGAGTGCTCGGCAAAAAGGCGCAGATTGTTTTAAATGAGGTGACATCTTCCCTGCGTCCGCTTGTGGAAGGATTTTCCGAGGAAAAAGGCTATCCGGCGGATCTCTTTATCAAGAGCGAGGAAGCAATTCTTCTGACGAACCGCAATACGCTCGTGATGGTTGTGGATGTGAACCGGCCGAGTTATACAGAGTGTCCGGAGCTGTTAAAACGCACGGATACGGTGTGCGTGTTTGACCATCACAGACAGAGCAGCGAGGTCATCGAGAATCCGGTGCTTTCCTATGTAGAGCCGTATGCGTCGAGCGCCTGCGAGATGATCGCGGAGGTGCTGCAGTATTTTTCCGAGAATATCAAGCTGGAGCCGCATGAGGCAGACTGTATCTACGCCGGTATTCTGATCGACACGAACAACTTTATGACCAAGACGGGTGTGCGTACCTTTGAGGCGGCGGCATATCTGAGAAGAGCCGGAGCCGAAGTGACGCGCGTGCGCAAGATGCTGCGTAACGACATGGCGGCCTACAAGGCAAGAGCGGAGGCGGTACGCCACGCGGAGGTTTACCGCGGTGCATTTGCGATCTCCGTGTGCCCGGCGGATAATGTAGAGAGCCCGACGATCGTGGGCGCACAGGCGGCAAACGAGCTGTTAAATATCGTCGGTATCAAGGCATCGTTTGTGCTGACCGAATATCAGGGCAAGATTTACGTCAGCTCACGGTCGATTGACGAGATCAATGTGCAGCTCATCATGGAGCGGCTCGGTGGCGGCGGTCATCTGAATGTGGCGGGCGCGCAGCTGACAGACTGCTCGGTGCTGCAGGCAAAGCACATCATTCAGGATACGATCGACGAGATGTTAAAAGAAGGCGACATCGAGGAATAATACGATTTGGGAAATACAAGATAAGCGCAGCGGAATGCGCGGAAATGAGGATCATATGAAAGTAATTTTATTGCAGGATGTAAAGGCATTAGGAAAAAAGGGCGACGTGGTGAACGTCAGTGACGGGTATGCGAGAAATGCGATTTTCCCGAAAAAGCTGGGACTTGAGGCGACACCGAAGAACCTCAATGATCTGAAATTGCAGAACCAGCATGCAGACAAGGTTGCACAGGAGAATTACGAAGCGGCGCTTGCGCTTGCGGAGGAATTAAAGGATAAGAAAGTTACGGTCAAGATGAAAGCCGGCGAGGGCGGACGCACCTTTGGATCTGTTTCCACGAAAGAGATCGCGGCAGTGGCAAAGGAGCAGCTCGGCATGGAGCTCGACAAGAAAAAGATGCAGCTTCCGGAGCCGATCAGAAGCTTCGGCATGACAGAGGTTGCCATCAAGCTTCATCCGAAGGTAACGGGAACATTTACCGTTCATGTTGTAGAAGAGTAGCAGGAGGTTTATTTCATGGAAGAGGCACTGGTAAAGCGGATTATGCCCAACAGTCTTGAGGCGGAGCAGTCCGTGATCGGTTCCATGATTATGGATAAGGATGCCATCGTGACAGCGATGGAGATGCTCATCAGCGAGGACTTCTACCACACGCAGTACGGGATTTTGTTTGATACGATGATTGAACTGTACAACAAGGGACTTCCGGTGGATCTGGTGACACTGCAGAACAAGCTTAAGGAAAAAGATGTTCCGCCGGAGATTGCGAGTCTGGAGTTTGTGCGGGATCTGGTGACGGCAGTACCGACTTCGGCGAATGTGAAGTATTATGCGCAGATCGTCAAGGACAACTCGATGCGCAGAAAGCTCATCAAGCTGAATGAAGAGATCGAGAATGAGTGTTATGTCGGCAAGGAAAGTGTCGAGACAGTCATGGATATCACCGAGAAGAAGGTATTCGACCTTCTCTCCACCCGCGGCGGAGGCGGCGACTACGTGCCGATCCGGCAGGTTGTTATGAATGCCCTCGAGAAGATCGAGAACGCGGCAAAGACTTCAGGAACGGTTACCGGAATACCGACCGGATTTATTGATCTGGATTATCGCACCGCTGGTCTGCAGCCGTCCGATCTGATCCTGATTGCGGCGCGTCCGTCTATGGGTAAGACGGCGTTTGTACTAAACATTGCACAGTATGTGGCATTTCACGAAAATATGTGTACCGCCATCTTTTCGCTCGAGATGTCCAAGGAGCAGCTTGTCAATCGTCTGTTTTCTCTGGAGTCCAGAGTGGATGCGCAGGCGCTCCGTACTGGTAATCTCTCGGATGCAGACTGGGAGAAGCTGATCGAGGGAGCCGGAACCATCGGTAATTCCGAGCTGATCATCGACGATACGCCGGGTATCTCGATTTCCGAGATGCGAAGCAAGTGCAGAAAATATAAATTAGAGCATGATCTGAAGCTGGTCATCATCGACTACCTGCAGCTCATGTCCGGTTCCGGGAAGTCAACAGACTCCCGTCAGCAGGAGATTTCGGATATTTCCCGATCCCTCAAGGCACTCGCAAGAGAGCTTTCCGTGCCGGTAATTGCACTCTCCCAGCTCTCGCGAGCCGTGGAGCAGCGGCCGGATCACCGCCCGATGCTTTCCGATCTGCGTGAGTCCGGAGCCATCGAGCAGGATGCCGATGTGGTAATGTTTATTTACCGTGATGATTATTACAATCATGATTCCGATATGAAGGGAATCTCAGAGATCATCATAGCCAAGCAGAGAAACGGTCCGATCGGAACGGTGAATCTGGTATGGCTGCCGCAGTACACAAAGTTTGCGAATATGGAAAAATAATAGGATGGAACTGCCGCAATAAGCATAGACATCTTTTGGGTGATAAGTAATATTATTAGAAATAGATACTTAAAAGTTCCAGATAAACATGCGGCGGCAAATTCTGACCGCAAAATCCGGTATTTCTAACCATGCCGCAGCTGGCA
>OOCI01000194.1_pt1 | contig 59075 bp, 43 predicted proteins | sample 1671761 | NCBI WGS metagenome assembly OOCI01 (sample SAMN06348190, study PRJEB24527) | human gut metagenome | biome: human gut; feature: ankylosing spondylitis patient; material: feces | host: Homo sapiens | place: China | collected 2015-10
TATAGAAATGATTGTATAAGCTGCCCTTAGTGAGCAAGCTCCCACGGTCATCTTGAACAATCATTTCTGCATGGCTGAACTGTTACACAGAATGATAGAAAAGTTAATTTGATACTTGAAATTAGCATGAATTCATGGTATCATATAAATCCGTGGTATGTAAAAAGACATACAAATCCTTGCTCCTGTTTCAGGACAGGGGCCAGAGACCAAAAGGAGGTAACTAGCATGAACAAGTATGAATTAGCCGTTGTTGTTAGTGCGAAAATCGAAGACGAGGAAAGAGCAGCAGTAGTTGACAAGTGCAAGGCCCTGATCGAAAGATTCGGTGGAACCATCACAAACGTTGACGACTGGGGCAAGAAGAGACTGGCTTATGAAGTTCAGAAGATGAAAGAAGCTTACTATTACTTCATTCAGTTTGACGCTGAGCCTACTGCGCCGATCGAAATCGAAAACCGTGTTCGCATTATGGACAATGTTATCAGATTTTTATGCGTAAGACAGGACGAGGCATAAGATAACCGCTATGCCGGAAAGTAGAGGCAGGTATGAATAAAGTAATCCTTATGGGACGTTTGACGAGAGATCCTGAAGTTCGCTATTCTCAGGGCGAGAATGCAACAGCAGTCGCCAGATATACATTAGCCGTAGACCGTAGATATAACCGTAATAATGACGAGCAGAGCGCAGATTTCATTAACTGTGTTGCTTTTGGACGTAATGGCGAGTTCGCTGAGAAGTATCTTCGTAAGGGAACCAAGATTGCAGCTACCGGTCGTATTCAGACAGGAAGCTATACGAATAAAGACGGTGTACGTGTATACACGACAGAGGTTGTTATTGAAGAACAGGAATTTGCTGAAAGCAAAAACAGCTCTTCCGCAGGTAATGGGGGCTTTACAGGCGGAAATAATGCACCTGCTATGCAGGATGCAGGTGATGGCTTCATGAATATTCCGGATGGAATTGATGAGGAATTACCGTTTAACTAAGTTTTTTACTATGAATAGGAGGGTAACCACTATGGCATTTAATAAAGCAGAGAAGTCTGATTTTCCTAGAAAAAAAGGCGGTATGCGTAGAAGAAAAAAGGTTTGTGTATTCTGTGGTAAGGACAATGTAATTGATTACAAGGATACCGCCAAGTTAAAGAGATATGTATCTGAGAGAGGAAAAATCCTTCCAAGACGTATCACCGGCAACTGTGCAAAACATCAGAGAGCTCTTACTGTAGCAATCAAGAGAGCACGTCACGTAGCACTGATGCCTTACGTTCAGGACTAAATTCAGACTGAGTTTAAAGGGATGAAAGCCTTTACTTACTGTACATGCAGTAGGTAGAGGCTTTATTATGTAAAAATTTAATTGTGAAAATAGTGTAAAAATAGTGAAAAATAATGAAAAACAAGCATAGCTCAGAAATAAAGAAAGCAGAGTGAATAAATAAATGAACGAGAAACAGGATTTTACAACAGGAAGTATTCCGAAGAAGATGATCGGATTCATGCTGCCGGTACTGGGAGCATTGATTTTGCAGGCAATGTATGGTGCGGTCGATCTGATGATCGTCGGAAGATTTGGAACGACGGAGGGAATATCGGGAGTTACAACCGGAAGCAGCATTATGAATCTGGTAACTTTTACGGTAAGCTCTCTGACAACAGGTGTTACCGTAATTATGGGACAATACCTGGGAGAGAAACGCCCCGAGAGACTGGGAGGGCTGGTAGGAGGAGCAACGTGCTTCTTTTTTATCATTTCACTGGTTCTGACGGCTGTATTGCTGATTTTTGCAAGGCCGATCGCAATACTGATGCAGGCACCGGAATCAGCTCTTGATCTTACGGTGACCTATATCCGGATTTGTGGAGCCGGATATGTATTTATTGTATTTTATAATTTTATCAGCAGTATTTTCCGTGGACTCGGTGATTCGAGGATGCCTCTTTTATTTGTTGCCATTGCCTGTGTGGTCAATATTATCGGAGACCTCGTGTTGGTCGCAGGATTCCATATGAATGTCGCAGGAGCGGCCATTGCAACCGTACTGGCACAGGCAGTCAGCGTGGTACTTTCCATTGTCATTATTTTTCGGAAGAATTTAGGATTTACATTGCAGAAAGCGGATTTCCGGCTTTCGGGTGAAGTGACGCACTTTCTTGTAGTGGGTGCACCATTGGCACTGCAGGAGTTCCTTACGAACCTCACCTTCCTTGCATTATGTGCCTTCATCAACCGTCTGGGACTGGATGCGTCCTCCGGATATGGGGTGGCACAGAAGATTCAGTCCTTCGTCATGCTGATTCCTTCTTCCATTATGCAGTCCATGGCAGCAATTGTTTCACAGAATGTCGGAGCGGGCAAAGAAAAAAGAGCCGATCAGGCAATGCATTGTGGAATTTTGTTTGGTGCGGCAGTCGGTGTTGTGATTGCCTATGCGGCATTCTTCCATGGGGATGCACTGGCAGGGCTTTTTACTGAGGATGCAGCTGTTGTGAAGAGAGCATTTGAATTCTTAAGAGGATTTGCACCGGAAGCTATTGTCACAAGCATTCTGTTCAGCTACATGGGATATTTCAATGGACATGCGAAATCCTTATTTGTTATGATTCAGGGACTTGCGCAGTCATTCCTCATAAGACTTCCGATGTCGTATCTGATGAGCATTCGTCCCAATGCTTCTTTGTTTGGCGTTGGACTGGCAGCACCGTCGGCAACTGTATTTGGAATTATTCTGTGCACAATTTATTATGTGCATATGAAAAAGCAAATGAAAGAAAAGACTGCTTGAATAAAACCTTCCGATTTCCACATACTACCCATACAGTATTTTTATGGAAATCAGGAGGTTTTTTAATATGAGAGCAACGGGAATTGTGAGGAGGATTGACGATCTTGGCAGGATTGTCATTCCGAAGGAATTAAGAAGAACGCTTCGCATCCGCGAAAGTGATCCGATAGAAATTTTTTCAGGAAGAGAGGGTGAAATCATTCTGAAAAAGTACTCTCCGATGGGCGAGATCAGTGTGTTTGCCAGGCAGTATGCGGAAAGTCTTGCGCAGGTGTCGGGAAGAGCGGCATTGATTACGGACCGAGACCAGTTCATTGCAGTTGCAGGCGGATTCCGGACGTTTTTAGGAAAATCAATCAGCAAGGAGCTGGAGGTCAAACTGGAAAACAGGGAGACGCTGATGGCAATGGCAGATGATAAGAAGTTTATTTCGGTAGTGAAGGATAACACCGATGACTATGCGGAGGAGGCAATCTGTCCGATTATCTGTGAGGGAGACGTGATCGGAGGAGTGATTCTGCTCAACACGGCGGATAAGGAGAAAATGGGAGAAGTCGAACTGAAGCTGATCCAGTCGGCAGCCGGATTCCTGGGACGCCAGATGGAGCAGTAACGTAAAATCAGTTACTGAAACGAGGTACGAGTGAGCAGCAACACTGATTTTACAGGAACTTTACAAAAACCTCTCGACAGATTTTACATTTGTTTTGTATGCTAGTAATAGTGGAGTATTTTCGGCCATTTGTAAAATCTGGAAGCGAGGTATGTAAAATGGACTTGTTTGATGTACTAACGTTAATTGGTGGATTGTGCCTGTTCCTTTTTGGCATGAATGTCATGGGGGAGGCACTGGAAAGCAGAGCGGGAAATAAACTTCGCACCTTGCTTTCAAAAATGACGACCGGAAAATTCGCCGGATTCCTGACAGGACTCGGTGTGACAGCGATTATCCAGAGCTCTTCGGCAACAACGGTTATGGTAGTCGGGTTTGTAAATTCCGGGCTGATGAATTTAAGACAGGCAATCCATGTCATCATGGGAGCCAACATCGGAACGACGGTAACGGGATGGTTGTTGTCGCTTGGTGGAATCAGTGGTGATAATTTCTGGGTGCGTCTCATGAAGCCATCCTCCTTTGTTCCGGTACTCGCATTGGTGGGAATTATTCTATATATGTTTACAGGGTCTTCGAAGAAGAAGGATACCGGAGCAATTTTTCTGGGATTTGCTACATTGATGTTTGGAATGGAAGCCATGTCCGGGGCAGTATCCGGACTTTCAGAGGTGCCGGCCTTCCGTGAGCTGTTTATCATGTTCACGAATCCGATCCTGGGACTTCTGGCAGGAACAGTACTTACCTGTATCATTCAGTCGAGCTCTGCCTCTGTCGGGATTTTGCAGGCATTAAGTATGACCGGACAGATTACCTTTGGAGCAGCTATACCGATCGTTATGGGTGATGCGATCGGAACCTGTATTACTGCAATGCTTTCAAGTATCGGAACGAAGCGGGATGCGAAGCGGGCAGCAGTAGCACACCTGACCTTAAATATGGGGGGCGCACTGGTATGGCTTATCATATACTGTGTGATCAGATCCGTCTTTGCACCGCCGATTCTGACAGCGGTGGCAACACCACTGGGAATTGCAATTGTGAACACATTATTTAAGGTGCTTAACATTATATTATTTATGCCGCTGACTGGCCTGTTGGAGAAGGTGGTTTGCATTCTTGTACCGGGAACAGCCAAAGCAGAAAAGGATACTGAACTGGATGAACGTCTTCTTGCTACACCGACACTTGCCCTGCAGCAGTGTCATACCATTGCGGTTGACATGGCGAGGGATGCGGTAACTTCTTTAAAGGAAGCGTTACAAAGCTTTGAACATTACACACCGCAGCTGGAGGAAAGTATCCGGAACAAGGAAGACCTTACCGATCATTATGAAGATATTCTAGGCTCTTATCTTATCAAACTGAGCTCGCAGAAGATCAGCAGTGAAGATGGAGAAGAGGTTACTATGCTGATGAAAATAATCGGTGATTTCGAGCGGATTTCGGATCATGCGGTGAATGTTCTGGAAGCTTCCACAGAAATGCGTGAGAAGGAGCTGAGCTTCTCTGACAGTGCCAAGGGAGATTTCAAGGTGATTTCAGCTGCTGTGGAAGAGATTCTGGATTTGTCCTATGAGGCTTTTGCAGATAATAATATTAACAGTGCAGTCAATGTGGAGCCCTTAGAGCAGGTTATTGATGCATTGAAGGAGGAGATGCGTACCCGTCACATTTTGCGTATGCAGCAGGGAAATTGCAATGTGATCGCAGGCTTCGTATGGTCCGATCTTCTGACCTGCCTTGAAAGAACATCCGATCACTGCTCCAATATTGCAGGCTGTGTGATCGATGTTGCCCATCATGAGCTTCATCTGCATGAAACCTTGCAGGCAATTCACGAGGACAGCAAAGAGTTTCAGAATAAATTTGAGATGTATAGCGAGAAATATGCTGTACATGAATTATAATCATTAAAAAGAGCGTTCAAATAGAAAATCACATACATCATTACCTGGGTCCACATATTATAAATTACAAGTTTTATAATATGTGGGCTTTATTTTTTCAAACTAATGTGAGAAAATAAAAATCTATAGGGCTTTTATGGAGGATTATTATGAGAAAATTTTGGAAAAAGGGATTTACCCTGCTACTTGGTACATTACTTGCTGTTTCCCTTATAGGATGCGGCAGCAGCGCAGATGGAACAGGGAGCACGGCAGGCGGAAGCGGTACTGCCAACATTGTGAATATCGGGGTTACCGGTTCCCTGGTGAGCTTCAATCCGTTTGTTATGGATATGTCGGAGATGAATCATTACAGCAGCGGTCTGATGTTTCTGCCTCTTGTGGAGCTGGATCAGAATCTGAACTTTGTACCGATGCTGGCAGATTCCATTACGACAGAGGATAACCTGACCTTTACGGTGCATATTGATGATGCGGCCACCTGGTCTGACGGAACACCGGTTACGACTGCGGATGTGGAATATACCGTGCGGCGTCTGTGCAGCCCGGTGGTTGCCAATCCGTATATGATGTATTACGTGTTTGAAGGCGTCGATGACGAAACCGGATTTGTGGAAGAAAATGCAGACAGTGTTGCAGGAATCAGGATTGTGGATGACAAGACCATCACTTTTACGGTAAAATCTCCGATGTCACTGATCAGCTTTGAAAATGGATATGCCAGATATATGCATATTCTGCCGAAGCATGTCATCGAGAAATTCAGTGAGGCAGAGCTTACAACGAATGAGTGGTTTTCCCACCCTGATGTGGTAAGCGGACCTTATATGGTAACGGACTTTGATCCGGAGCATTATGTTTCCTATACAGCGAACACCAAATATTTTAAGGGCGCGCCCAAAATTGAAAAGCTGAACTTTAAGATTGTAGAGGGAAGTCAGATTCTCGCAGGCCTGAAATCCGGCGAAATCGATGTGACGCATCCTACGATGAGTAATATTCCGGAAACGGATTATGAGAGTGTTGAAGCACTTCCCAATGTAACGGTTACCTATGCGAAACCGGTAACCCATCAGTCTGTATTTATCCAGACAGCAAATGTGACAGATAAAAGAGTCCGTGAGGCACTGCTTTGTGGTATTGACCGGGAGAAAATCCTGAATGACTTAATGAAGGGACATGGTGAAATTGTTGATGGCTTTGTATCTTCTGTGAGCCCTTATTATGACAGCAGTATCGTTCCGACCAAGTATGATCCGGACAGAGCAAAGTCACTTTTACAGGAAGCAGGCTGGGATGGAAGTCAGATATTGCGGTTTTATATTAATTCCAGTGATACAACATTTGCCAACGCGGCAGCAATTATGGTTGCACAGTGGGCGGAAATCGGTATTCAGGTGGAGATTAAGACCGTTGATTTTGCAACGCTGATGAGCACGGCCGGGTCTGCCGATTATGATCTGCTTGCTGTTCAGTACACCTATCCGCCTGCGGATTACAGCCTGGATCTGGTTTATCTTCTGGCTGGAGAGGGAAGCTGGACCGGATATTATGATGAAGAGGTGGCAGCAGCCCTTGATGGAGTAACAACCGCCTCAGATACCGGCGAGCTGACCGGCTGCTACCGGATTATTGATGAAAAGATGCAGGAGGACGTACCTTACTTTTCTGCCTATGTAATCGGGGCACAGAGTGCCACCGCCAATCGTCTTACCGGTGTGGAACAGGGTGTGTATGGCTTCTTTAACAATATACAGAACTGGGAAATTGTGCAGTAATCCCATCAGGTCATAAAGCCGTTGAAGCATTTGGGATTACCGGGATGGATTTTTCATCGCAGCTGCGAGGATACGGAACAGCGATATTATAAATACGGATTTGGAGCAGAGAATGTCACACTTACTTACGATTTCGGATCTGACAATTGCATTTACCGGAGACACCGGTACCCATGAGGTAACAGACCATCTTTCTCTTACACTGGATGAGGGAGAGGTTGTCTGTCTGGTTGGTGAGTCCGGATGTGGAAAAAGTGTGACATCGATGTCACTTTTGGGCCTGCTGGGACCGGGAGGAAGTGTAACGGAGGGGAGTATCTGCTACGAGGATCGTGATCTCCTTACTCTTTCAGAAAAGGAACTGGATCAGATCCGCGGGAAAGAAATCAGTATGATTTTTCAGGATCCGATGAGCTCTTTAAATCCTACATTTACGATCGGATATCAGATCATGGAGGGGCTGCGGATTCATCTGGGATTAAAGAAGAGGGAAGCGTGGGTGCGTGCCGTAGAGCTTCTTGCCAGGGTTGGAATGAAGGAGCCGGAGATGGTAATGAAGAGCTATCCGCATACGCTGTCCGGTGGAATGCGGCAGAGAGCCATTATCGCAATGGCACTTGCCTGTAATCCGAAGCTTCTGATCGCGGATGAGCCGACAACGGCACTGGATGTATCGGTGCAGGCACAGATCATGGAGCTTTTGAAGAGATTACAGAAGGAATCCCGGATGGCAGTGCTTCTGATTACTCATGATATGGGCGTGGTGTCCCATATGGCAGACCGGGTTCTTGTGATGTATGCGGGACAGATCGTGGAGGAAGCAGAAGCAGAGGAGTTGTTCCGTCATCCATCCCATCCTTATACCCGGGCACTTCTTTCTGCCATTCCAACAACCGGGGACAGTGAGGACCGGAAATTGTCCTCTATTCCCGGTATGGTTCCGGAAAATTATGATACCATTTCAGGATGCCGGTTCGCAGACCGGTGCCCATATACACGGCAGGAGTGTCATCAGAGGATCGGTTTGCGGGAAATTTCCAAGGGGCATACCGTGAGGTGTATTTTACAGTTATAGGCGTATTACAAAGAACAGTTCAGCAGACCATATAACAACCTGCTTTAAACGGTCATGCTGGACTTAAAAGATAAAGATAAGAGGAAGAACAGTGTCCAGGCAGCAAAATCCGTTGATTCAAGTGAAGGATCTGAAGAAATATTACCCGGTGAAAACCGGGATTATTCCGCATGTCACGGATTATGTGAAAGCAGTAGACGGTGTGAGCTTTTCCATCTATGAAGGAGAAATCCTGGGTCTTGTCGGGGAGTCCGGCTGTGGAAAGACCACGATCGGAAAGCTGCTGACGGGTCTGGAAAAGCCGACGGAAGGGGCGATTTTGTATCGTGGAATGGATATTCTGGACTGGACAGCGAAGGAGCAGAAAAAATACCGCACGAAAATCCAGATGATTTTTCAGGATCCGTATTCTTCTTTAAATCCGAGGAAGCATATCTATGAAATACTGGCGGCACCCATGCTTTATCATGGCATTTCCGATAAGCAGACTGTCGAAAAGGATGTGAAGGAGCTGCTTGAAATGGTGGGAATGCCGCAGTCTGCACTTGGTAGATATCCACATGAGTTTTCCGGAGGGCAGCGGCAGCGCATCGGCATTGCCAGGGCACTTTCCCTGAAACCGGAATTTATCGTATGCGATGAGCCGGTGAGTGCACTGGATGTATCGGTGCAGGCACAGATCCTGAATCTGCTTAAGAGTCTGCAAAATGAGCTGCAGCTTACCTTGTTGTTTATTGGACATGGGCTCGGTGCGGTGCATTATGTGAGTGACCGGATTGCAGTGATGCAGAATGGACGGATTGTAGAGCTTGGGGATGCCAGAGAGGTCTTTCATCATCCGCAGCAGGAGTATACGAAGATGCTGCTGAATTCCATTCTGGAACCGAAGGCTTATTCCGAAGACAGGGACAGCTAAGGGAGTTAGATAAAAGGAACATACGCTGATGGGTAATTATATTTTAAAACGAATCTTAATAGCAATTCCGGTGCTGATCGGAATTACCTTGATTGATTATGCGATTATGTGTCTTGCCGGAAGTCCGCTTGAGATGTTAAAGGGTCCCAGGATCTCTGATGCGGCTTTGCAGGCAAAGGAGATTGCGGCAGGCCTTGATAAGCCGCTTATCGTACAGTATTTCGTGTGGCTTTGGCAGCTCCTGCAGGGGAACCTGGGCTACTCGATGAAATCTTATGAGCCGGTCAGTGCCATGATCGGAAGCCACATAGGTCCGACACTGCTTTTGATGGGAGCATCTCTTGCTTTAAGTCTTCTGATTGCAGTTCCTGCCGGAATTTACAGTGCGGTAAAGCAGTATTCGAAGGGCGATTATGCCGTGGTAACAGCGTCCTTTATCGGAAGCAGCATACCGAGCTTTTTTCTGGCATTGATTCTGATTTATATTTTTACCGTAAAGCTGGGAATTCTGCCATCCGGCGGGATGAATACCCTTGGAATGGACGGCAGTGTGGCGGATACGATACGGCATATGGTTCTGCCTGTTACTGTGCTTGCAGTTTCTTTAGCCGGAAGCAACATCCGTTATATCCGAAGCTCTTTTCTGGAGATTTTACAGCAGGATTATCTGCGGACGGCCAGGGCAAAAGGAATCGGCTATAAGCGGGTGATTTGGAAGCATGCCATGCGGAATGCACTGCTTCCTATTGTAACGGTAATCGGAATGCAGATTCCGATGCTGTTTGGTGGTGCCGTAATTATAGAGCAGGTGTTTTCCTGGCCGGGACTTGGACTGATGACTATGACGGCAATTATGGGAAGGGATTATCCCGTGATTATGGGAGTATGCCTGCTGTCCGCGGTTGTGGTACTTGTTTCCAACCTGATTACGGATATTTTGTATGCGCTGGTCGATCCCACGATTCAGCTGAATTAATGCTTAAAGCTTTGGAAAATTGTTTTCCTATACTTATGAAAGAATGAGGACAGACAACAGATCCGTATGCCGGGAAGGATATGGATCAGAGAGGACGGTCTATGAAGAAAAATTTATCAAATGAAACCTATCTGCAGACCGTCTGGAGGCGGTTCAGGCATCATCATCTGGCGGTGGTATCCATTGTGGTTGTGGCAGTAATCAGTCTTGCGGCTGTTCTGGCTCCGATCCTTGCACCCTACGATCCACAGGCAATTGCCGGTCCCTTTGGAGCGGCTCCGTCGAAGGAATTCTTCCTGGGAACCGATGCTATTGGCAGGGATGTGTTAAGCCGGCTTTTGTATGCGACACGGATTTCCCTCCTGGTCGGGGTGATGGCAACCCTGCTGTCAACTGCTATTGGTGTTGTGCTTGGTCTGATTGCGGGATATTTTGGCGGCGTGGCAGATATGGTGATTATGCGTTTTACGGATGTGGTGATGTCCTTTCCTTATATTCTGCTGGTGCTTGTTGCGGCAGCGATTTTTGAACCGGGACTGTGGAATATTATTCTGATTCTCGGATTTGTAGACTGGCCGGGGATTGCACGGTTGGTACGCGGAAATGTTCTGTCCTTACGGGAAACAAACTTTATTAAGAGCAATCTGGTGGCAGGAATGCCGCTGTCCCATATTCTGTTTTCGGAAATCCTGCCAAATACCGTTGCACCGATTCTTGTATACAGTACAACCGTGCTGGCAGTGTCTATGCTGGATGAGGCAGCACTGAGCTTTCTTGGAATGGGCGTACAGCCTCCGAAAGCAAGTCTTGGCAATATGCTGAACGGCGCACAGTCTCTTACCGTGCTCACACAGCAGCCATGGCTGTGGATTCCGCCCGGTCTTGTTATTATTGTGCTGGTCGTTGCGATTAACTTTATCGGAGATGCCCTGAGGGATGCGGTCGATCCGAATTCAAAGAGCAGACAGATTTAAACTAAATTTCAAAGAATATTTGATGAGAGCACTCAAAAATGATCCACTGGATCATTTTCTCATATGCATGGCAGCAAAAAAGGATCCAACAGGATCCTTTCATATAATTTATAACATATATGTGATAACAAAAAAACAAAATAAAGAACATAAATTCATTCCATACTTTATAATACAGTCTATCATATGGAAAAAGAAAAGTCTAGTTATTTCATGGAAAATCAGATATTCTTATTTTACCGGATAAAGTAAAAGCTTTTGAAAAAATATAACTGGATTTGTGCACAGCCATGGGAAGGATACTGGATGGAAAAGAGAGAATCGGATAAAAAGAGCTCTGTAGAGTGGCAGCGGGAAGAGGAATATTTAAACCAGACGCTGGATATCGTGAAGCGTAATGTGGAAAATTATGAGAGCGAAATCCGTGAGATGAGTGACCAGATTGAGGAAATGCTGCAGCACTATCACGACAATGATGTAGAAGTCTACACGCAGATGAGCAATACGGTAACGATGCGGGATCATATGCAGTCTGCCCTGAAGCGTAATCAAAGGGCGACAAAGAAGCCCTATTTTGGACGGATTGATTTTTGGGATGAGACGCTTCAAAAGGAGGAAGCCCTGTATATCGGACGCGGAGGAATTGCGAAGGATACAACGCATCAGGTGGTTGTGGACTGGCGTGCACCAGTAGCAAATGCGTACTATGAAAACGGATTGGGGGAATGCAGCTATCATGCACCGGATGGCAGGGAGCTTCCAATCCGTCTTGATTTGAAAAGGACTTATGAGATTGACAACGGAAGGCTGCTTGATTACTTTGACACGGAAGTGATTGCCAATGATGAGCTTCTGACAAAGTATCTTGCAAAAAATAAGCAGGCAGTTCTTGGCGAAATTATCGCAACAATCCAGAAGGAACAGAACGACATCATTCGTAAAACGCCGTATCACAACATCATTGTACAGGGAGTTGCCGGATCCGGGAAGACAACCGTAGCCATGCACCGGATTTCCTTTATTCTTTATAATTATGCGGAACGCTTCCGGCCGGAGGATTTCTATATTGTGGGAAGCAACCGGATTTTGCTGGAATACATTACCGGTGTTCTGCCGGATCTGGATGTGTATGGCATCCGGCAGATGACGATGGAACAGCTTTTCGTAAGGCTCCTGTATGAGGACTGGGATGAGCAGAGCTGCTCCATTCTTGAAAATACAGCGGCTGCACAGGGCAGCATGGACAGAGGTACCTTTGGGTGGTTTCAGGCTCTGACGGAGTTTGGTGCAAGGATCGAGGCAGAGAGGATCTGCATGGACAGTGTCGTTCTTGACCGCAGGCAGTTCGTGGAGGGCTTAAAGGGCGGCGTGGCCGGTGTGTTTGATGAACGGGAAGGTGAGCCGCAGCCTTCGGATCTGGTGGAGCTTCTTAGTGGAAAGGCGATCCGGGATTATGTCGAACAGACGAATGCTTCCGTGCAGACGAAGATCAATATGCTGAACGAGCGGCTGATTATTAAGATCAAGGATGAGTTCCTGAAAAATGGGCTGCGTTACTCCGAAAAGGAACGGAAAGCAATTTTGAAGGAGTACCGCGGCTATTTTGGGAAAAAGATCTTTGATATTTCTATTTTCGAGCTTTATCAGCGATTCCTTCTGGAACAGAAGGAGAAGGGATATGAGGTTTCTGTTCCGGAACAGGCATACGATGTGTATGATCTGGCAGCGCTTGCTTATCTGTATAAGCGCATGAAGGAAACGGAGGTCATCAGCGAGGCGCATCATGTCGTGATTGATGAGGCACAGGACTATGGAATGATGGCGTATGCGGTTTTGAAATATTGCATGAAGGACTGTACCTATACGGTCATGGGCGATGTGTCACAGAACATTCATTTCGGCTTTGGTCTGGCAGACTGGGAGGAGTTGCTGAAGCTGCTATGCAGCCAGGATGGGGACAGCTTTGGAATCCTGAAAAAGAGCTACCGTAACACGGTGGAGATTTCGGAGTTTGCAACGAAGATTCTGCATCATGGAAGCTTCGAGCCCTACCCGGTTGAACCGATTATCCGGCATGGAAAAGAAGTGGAGGTTATGCAGCTTCCGACCAAAAGAGAGTTGTATGAAGAGACCGCCCGGAGATGCCGTGCCTGGCAGAAGCAGGGGCTTAATACGATTGCGATTGTCTGTCGCACACCGGAAAAGGCAGAGCTTGTTGCAAGACAGCTTGGCAGGCTTATTCCGGTCTGCGAAAGTAATCTGAAAAAGGCAGTCTTTTCGGATGGAATCATGGTTCTTCCTGTCGTGTATACCAAGGGACTGGAGTTTGATGCCGTGCTGATTTTCGATCCGGACAAAGAGGAGTATCCCGTGGACGATGGACATGCGAAGCTCCTCTATGTGGCGGCAACGAGAGCGCTCCATGAACTGTGCGTGTTGTACCGTGAGGAGCTGACAGGACTTATCGCCGATCCCCTTCCGGAGGAGAAACAGAAGGAGATTGCCCGGAAGGTGCAGCAACTGCTGGGAGAAGAAGGAACGAAGCGGATCCGGCAGGCGCAGAGTTCAGGACAGAAAGTTTCATATAATCAAAATGGATTGATTACAGATAGAAAAGAAGAGCAAGCCAGACAAAACACTTCAGGAATATCTGCAGAGTCAAAATATGATAACACGATAGAAAATAATAATATAATAGAAGATAATAAAGGTTCCTTGCAGTTAAATAAAAAATATGGGAATGCAACAGGAAAGAATGAACCTGGACCCAAAATAAAGCAAGAAATAGGGAAAGTAACAAGACAAGGAACAGGACAAAAAACAGGAACGAATCTTTCAGAAAATGAGCAGGAAAAGCAGACGGGGCAGGAAACAGCCCAGCCTGGCGCTAAGCTTCAGGTACGCCCGCGGGTGACAGCCACCTTAAAGAAACCACAGGTTGTGACACCTCCGTCACAAAGTATGCTGCTTACCGGTGTACAGCCCATTGTAATCAAGTCAAAAGAACAGAAAGCGCTTGAAGCCATGCAGCGTGAACAGGAAGCAATCAAAGCACAGGCAGCAGAAAAGCTCCGTAAGGAGAAGCTTCGTAAAAAGAAGATGCCGGGAGTTCCCCTGTTTGGAGATATGCCGGAGAACGACAGGCTGCGTCCGACAGGGCATTCGAAGATTGATCTTACCATCCGCTGGGTGCATGAGCGTCCGGACGGCCTGTATCTGCAAAGCCGGTATGGTATGCTGCGGATCTGCCCGGTTTCGAAAGCAGCCGTCCGTGTAAGCTTTTGCAGAGAGGACACCTTTGATGCGCAGAAGCAGATATATGATAAAAATGGTTTGCAGTATGGTATGGCTGGTACTCGCACCGGCATGACAGGGACTCATACCGGTGCAGCAGATCCTATGGATTCGTATATTGATTTGCATATAAAGTGGAAATATCGTGACAAGGGCAGTATGGTAGAGATGATGACACCGGGACTTCTGCTTGAAATTGATAAGGGAGCAGGAAATATCCGCTTTCTTACGAAGGACCGGAAAGTGCTCTGCGAGGAGCGCAAAACAGAGTGCCGTCTGATTGAGGCTGATAAGAGCTGGCAGTTCTTTGACTGGAAGAAAGAGAAGATTTCTATTCCGAACCGGGGCAACAGCCTTGGCTTTTCCATGAAGGGCAGTGCCCGCTATATTCATGGCAAAGAAGGAGAGCTGCCTCCCATGATGGTTTCCGATCGGGGCTACCGTGTGGAGGTGCTGGCGGAGGGACCGGTCATCTGCTGTGATATTCCCTCGTACGGGTCTTATTTCCAGGTGACAGGTACGGAAATTGACTATATTATGAGTCTTGAAGCAAATTAAATGGCAGCGAAGCAGATATTTGGTTTGCGAAGCTCATGAATGACCAAATGTCGGAGTAGTATGAGGTTTTGGATGTGTGAGACGCTTGTAGAATAAAGCATACATGAGATCAAAAGCTATGAGAGGGTATAGAAACAGATAAAAATTCATAATACCCACAAGAAAAGGGAAACAGGGTATATAAAGAATAAATCAGGAGGATGACACAAATGACAAGAGAAGAATATCAGAATCGTGTATTGGGATGCTTTGTAGGAAAGAACATTGGCGGCACGCTGGGAATGCCGATGGAGTGGGAACGCAGTAAGAATGACGTTACTTATTATACCCATGACATCACGGGCGATCCGCTGCCAAACGATGATCTGGATATCCAGATTCTGTGGCTGCTTGCCCTGGAAGAGCAGGGGCTGCATATTGACAGTAAGATTTTAGGACAGTATTTTAATGAATACATGATCTTCACCCATGCGGAGTACGGTGTTGCGAAAACGAATCTCCGTGCGGGACTGCAGCCGCCGGTGACAGGAACCTTCCACAACAAATTTAAGGACAGCTGTGGTTCCTACATCCGTTCGGATATCTGGGCATGCTTATTTCCGGGAAATCCGGAAAAGGCAGCAGAATATGCTTTTGAGGATGCGCTTGTGGATCATGGAAACGGAGAGGGCGTCTATGCAGAAGTATTCATGGCAGCCATGGAGAGTGCAGCCTTTTATGAAAGGGATATCCGTAAGCTGATTGATATTGGTTTAAGCTATATTCCGGAGGAATGTACAGTAAGCAAGGCAATCCGCGATGCAATCCGTACCTTTGATGAAGGGATGAGCGTGGAACAGACAAGAGAGTACCTGATGCAGCATTATATCGGGCATCTGGAGTGGCATGCAATTGCCAGAGAGGATGAGGAAAAGGGCTACAACGAAGGACCGATGGGCTTTGATGTTCCGTCCAATATGATGATCATTATTTACGGATTGCTTTTCGGAGAAGGAAGCTATGAGAAGGCCATGTGCACAGCCGTGAATTACGGTGAGGACACGGACTGTACTGCCGGAACCATCGCTGCTTTGTATGGAATGATGTATGGCAGGAGCGTTTTTGACGAAAAGTGGACGAAGCCGATTGGCAACAAGCTTGTTACGATCAGCATTGATCCTTTCCTGATGTATGGGAAGATTCCGAAGACGGTGGAGGAGCTGACCGAGCGGGTTACTGTTCTTTATGAGAAAGCACAGAAGGAATTCGGACTTACCGGATGGAGCGGTAATGTGGAAGATTTTTATGCAAAGCCGTATTTCCGGAATATTTACCGGGAAATGAATGTGGTACGCTTTGAATTTCCGGGCTTAAATATCCGTCTTGATTATTGCGGTGATCCGGTGATCCGCCGTGGCGAGCCCAAGAAGATTAAATTCATCCTTTCCAACAAATCAAAGTATGTGACTTCGGATCGTGTGAATGTGTATTTATACGGAAGAGAAGGCTGTGAGATTCTCCCGCAGAAGGAGCAGAATATTTTCTTAAGCATGGCACATATGGGTGACGGTATCCGGGAGCTGGAATACGAAATTCTGGTGGAGGAACCGCTTCGGGCTTCCTACCGGTTTGTTGCAGAATTTGTCTTTGAAGAGAATAAGAATAACTGCCCGATGGAGGTGCCGTTTGTACTGTTGTCCGAAGCCGGACAGACCGTGCCGGTTGTCTGGGAGAAAAAAGGACCGGCCTGCACTCCGAACCTGCCACGGGTGTGATGCCATATAACAGTTTGTTCAGGCTGCGTAAGAACATGAGTCAGGAGTGAGCAGGCTCTTTTTGCAAAGTAAAACTTCAAATGAGCCTGCGAATCGTTACTGGAACGAGGTACGAATGAACAGTAACGAAAAATATATCTGATTTCCGGCAACTTTTTTTCACGTCTTGACAATTATACCTTTCGTGGTGTACTTTAACATATATAAATAAGACAGACTACAAAAGGCATTGAGGAAGACAGTAGCCTTTTTCCAAACGTCAAAGAGAGCCGGGAAAGGTGAGAGCCGGTATTAGTAGGAAAAGGGGGAAGATCACTTCTGAGCCGTTTTGCTGAACCATCTGATCAATGATTGAATGTATGTGACAGGCAGGCGCTGCTTCCATACAACTGTTTACAGCACAGTCATTTGTCAGACCCAGTAGGTAAAACCGGAATCCTCCGTTATGGGAAGCCATATAAAACTATGAGTATGCTTATATAAGCCGAAAGCAGGGAGTATGTTGTAACAGGTGGTTGCGTGGTAATGATGCCCCGTCCTATTACAGGACGGGGCTTTTCATGTAGAGCACTTAATGAAAGCGAGCCAAAGGCGAAGCATGAATTTAGTGCGAACGGTACCTGTGCACTTAGCGAAGACGAGCCAAAGGAGAAGTCTGAGGTTAGTGCAGCAGGTAGATGTAGAGCATGTCCATTTAGTAAAAGTGAAAGCAAGCCAAAGGCACCGTTTGAACTTAGTGTAAACCATACCGAGACACTTAATGAAAGTAAATATAAAAAGAAAGGAATGTACTATGTATCAGAAAGTATCAACGAACCTGAACTTTGTGGACAGGGAAAAAGAAACGAAGAAATTCTGGGAAGAGAATGACATTTTCCGCAAAAGTATGGAGAACCGTAAGGAAGGACCGACCTATACCTTTTATGACGGACCTCCGACTGCAAATGGTAAGCCGCACATCGGACATGTGCTGACCCGTGTTATTAAGGATATGATCCCCAGATACCGTACCATGAAGGGATATATGGTACCCCGTAAGGCCGGCTGGGATACCCACGGGCTTCCGGTAGAGCTGGAAGTAGAAAAGCTCCTTGGCTTAAATGGTAAGGAACAGATTGAAGAATACGGGATGGAGCCCTTCATTAAGAAATGTAAGGAATCTGTATGGAAATATAAGGGAATGTGGGAGGACTTTTCAGGAACCGTTGGTTTCTGGGCGGATATGGAGAACCCTTACGTTACCTATGATGATAATTTTATTGAATCCGAATGGTGGGCGTTAAAGGAGATCTGGAATAAGGGACTTTTATATAAGGGCTTTAAGATCGTGCCGTACTGCCCTCGTTGCGGAACCCCTCTGTCCTCCGCAGAGGTTTCCCAGGGGTACAAGGCGGTTAAGGAACGCTCCGCAATCGTGCGTTTCAAGGCAGTAGGAGAGGATGCGTATTTCCTTGCATGGACGACTACTCCCTGGACACTTCCTTCTAACGTGGCTCTCTGCGTGAACCCGGATGAAACCTATGTGAAGGTAAAAGCTGCAGACGGTTATACGTACTATATGGCACAGGCTCTGCTTGACACCGTACTTGGCAGACTGGCAACAGAGGATAAGCCGGCTTATGAAATCCTTGAGACTTATAAGGGTAAGGATCTGGAACGCCGTGAATACGAACCGCTTTATGCCTGCGCAGGAGAATGTGCCGAAAAGCAGCACAAGAAAGGCTTCTTTATCACCTGCGATAACTATGTAACCATGACAGACGGTACCGGTATCGTTCATATCGCGCCTGCTTTTGGTGAAGACGATGCGAGAGTCGGCCGTGACTATGACCTTCCGTTTGTACAGTTCGTTGATGGCAAGGGATGCCTTACCGCAGAGACACCTTACGCCGGTAAGTTCGTGAAGGATGCCGATAAGGATGTCCTTGTCGATCTGGATAAAGAAGGAAAGCTTTTTGATGCACCGAAGTTTGAGCATGAATATCCGCACTGCTGGAGATGTGATACGCCGCTTATTTACTATGCAAGAGAATCCTGGTATATCAAGGAAACCGCAGTAAGGGATGACTTGATCCGTAACAACAATACCGTAAACTGGATTCCGGAATCCATCGGTAAGGGACGGTTCGGCAACTGGCTTGAGAACATTCAGGACTGGGCGATTTCCCGTAACCGTTACTGGGGAACACCTCTTAACATCTGGGAATGTGAAGGCTGTGGACATCAGGAATGTATCGGAAGCCGTGATGAATTAGAGAAGCGTTCCGGCAATCCGGCTGCACAGACCGTAGAACTGCACAGACCTTATATTGATGAGATTACCATGGTTTGTCCGGACTGTGGTAAGACCATGAAGAGAGTACCGGAGGTTATTGACTGCTGGTTTGACTCCGGCGCAATGCCGTTTGCACAGCATCATTATCCGTTTGAAAACAAGGAGATCTTTGAGCAGCAGTTCCCGGCACAGTTTATTTCCGAGGCCGTTGACCAGACCCGTGGATGGTTCCATTCCCTGATGGCAGAATCCACCCTGCTGTTTAACAAAGCACCTTATGAAAATGTTATCGTTTTAGGCCACGTTCAGGATGAGAACGGACAGAAGATGAGCAAGAGTAAAGGAAATGCCGTAGATCCGTTCGATGCACTTGAAACCTATGGTGCAGATGCGATCCGCTGGTACTTCTATATTAACTCCGCACCATGGCTGCCGAACCGTTTCCATGGCAAGGCCGTTGTCGAAGGACAGCGTAAATTCATGGGAACCCTGTGGAATACTTATGCATTCTTCGTCCTCTATGCAAATATTGATAACTTTGATGCAACGAAGTATACTCTGGAATATGACAAGCTTCCGGTTATGGACAAGTGGCTTTTAAGCAAGCTGAATTCCATGATTATCGAAGTGGATGAGGATCTGGATCATTATAAGATTCCCGAAGCTGCAAGAGCACTGGAGAGCTTTGTGGATGATATGAGTAACTGGTATGTCAGAAGAAGCCGTGAACGTTTCTGGGCAAAGGGCATGGAGCAGGATAAGATCAATGCTTACATGACGCTCTATACGGCCCTTGTTACGGTTGCAAAGTGTGCAGCACCGATGATTCCGTTTATGACAGAAGATATTTATCAGAATCTGGTTCGCAGTATCGATAAGACCGCTCCGGAAAGCATTCATCTTTGCGACTTCCCGGTTGCAGATGAAAAGATGATTGACAAAAAGCTTGAGGAAGACATGAAAGAAGTTCTCGATATCGTGGTTATGGGACGTGCGTGCCGTAATACCGCAAATATCAAGAACCGTCAGCCGATCGGCAATATGTTCGTAAAGGCAGACCATTCCCTGACAGACTTTTATGTGGATATCATTGAGGATGAGCTTAATGTAAAGAATGTAACCTTCACCGATGATGTCAGAGACTTTACAAGCTACACCTTTAAGCCGCAGCTTAAGACAGTTGGACCGAAGTATGGCAAGCAGCTTGGTGGAATTAAGGAACATCTTGCAGCATTGGACGGTAATGCTGCTATGGATGAATTGAAAGCAAAGGGAGCCCTTGTGTTCGAAGTAAACGGAACAGAGGTGAGCCTTTCCGAAGAAGATCTTCTGATCGAAATGAGCCAGAAGGAAGGCTATGTGTCTGAAGCAGATAACTACATGACGGTTGTTCTGGATACCAACCTTACACCGGAGCTTATTGAAGAAGGCTTTGTATATGAAGTGATCAGTAAGATCCAGACCATGCGTAAGGATGCAGATTTTGAAGTCATGGATCATATCCGCGTTGCAATTAACGGCAATGAAAAAATTGCAGACATTGTCCGCAGGAATGAAGCAGCTATCGCACAGAAGGTACTGGCGGATGAAATTCTGGTGGATACGCCTCTTGAGATTTCCAGGGAATGGAATGTCAATGGGGAAAATGTCACAATTGGAGTTGCCAAAAACTAACATAAGGTTTAAAATATGGTAGGAAAGCGATTCGGCACATTGGCGTGTACACGTTTCAATGTGCCGAAGTGTTTGTAAAACTTAAGCTGTGAAACAGCGGTTTTATGAATGGAGTTCTGAAGAGTTATAACATATGGATAATTATGAGAATAAACGGGAAAGGGAGAATGGAGGCTCAACATGGTAAAGAAGACAACACCGGCAACACTGACCTTTGACAAAGAAATGTTCAAAAAGAATGTCATGTATAATGTGAAGACGTTATACCGTAAGACATTGGAGGAGGCAACTCCCCAGCAGATTTTTCAGGCAGTGGCTTATACAGTGAAGGACACGATTATTGACAACTGGCTGGAAACACAACAGGAATATGAAAAGAAAGACCCGAAGACGGTTTATTACCTTTCCATGGAATTTCTGATGGGTCGTGCACTTGGTAATGATCTGATTAATCTTCAGGAGTACAAACCGGTAAAGGAAGCCCTGGAAGAGTTGGGACTTGATCTTAACGTGATTGAGGATCAGGAGCCTGATGCAGCACTTGGTAATGGTGGTCTTGGAAGACTGGCAGCATGTTTCCTGGATTCCCTTGCAACCCTGGGCTATGCAGCATATGGTTGTGGTATCCGTTACCGTTATGGTATGTTCAAGCAGGAAATCCGTGATGGCTATCAGGTTGAGGTGCCGGATAACTGGTTAAAGGACGGTAATCCGTTCGAGCTGCGCAGACCGGAATATGCCAAGGAAGTTAAATTTGGCGGTTATGTCAATGTTCATGTGGATGAAAACGGCAGAAACAATTTTGTGCAGGAAGGCTATCAGAGTGTCCGTGCGATTCCTTATGATCTTCCGATCGTTGGATATGGCAACGGTATTGTGAACACCCTTCGTATCTGGGATGCAGAAGCGGTAGACTGTTTCCAGCTGGATTCCTTTGACAAGGGTGATTACCAGAAGGCCGTTGAGCAGGAAAACCTTGCAAGAAACATTGTTGAGGTTCTTTATCCGAATGATAACCATTATGCAGGCAAGGAGCTGCGTTTGAAACAGCAGTACTTCTTCATCTCTGCTTCCGTGCAGGAGGCCGTTGACAAATATATGCGTAAGCATGATGATATTCATAAATTCTACGAGAAGGTGACCTTCCAGCTGAATGATACCCATCCGACTGTTGCCATCGCAGAATTAATGAGAATTCTCATGGATGAATATTATCTTACCTGGGATGAAGCATGGGCAGTCACCACGAAGACCTGTGCATACACCAACCATACCATCATGGCAGAGGCTTTGGAAAAATGGCCAATCGAGCTGTTCTCCAGACTTCTTCCCAGAATTTATCAGATTATTGAAGAGATCAACCGCAGATTTGTGGAACAGATCCAGCAGAAGTATCCGAATAATCCGGAGAAGATCCGTAAGATGGCAATCATTTATGATGGCCAGGTGAAGATGGCACATCTTGCAATCGTTGCAGGTTATTCCGTAAACGGTGTTGCGAAGCTTCATACCGAGATTTTAAAGAAGCAGGAGCTGAAAGACTTCTACGAGATGATGCCCCAGAAGTTCAACAACAAGACGAACGGTATCACCCAGAGAAGATTCCTTCTTCATGGAAACCCGCTGCTTGCAGACTGGGTAACCGCTCATGTGGGAAGCGACTGGATTACCGATCTTCCGAAGATCAACAAGCTGAAGGTTTATGCAGATGATGAGAAGGCACAGCAGGAGTTCATGAACATCAAGTACCAGAACAAGGTGCGTCTGGCTCAGTACATCTTAGAGCACAACGGTATCCAAGTCGATCCCCGATCCATCTTCGATGTACAGGTTAAGAGACTTCATGAGTACAAGAGACAGCTTCTTAATATTTTACATGTCATGCATTTATACAACCAGCTGAAGGATAATCCGGAGATGGATTTCTATCCGAGAACCTTCATTTTTGGTGCAAAGGCAGCAGCCGGATACTACAATGCCAAGATGACCATTAAGCTCATCAATTCCGTTGCAGATGTTGTAAATAACGATCCTGCCATCAATGGCAAGATCAAGGTGGTTTTCATTGAAAACTATCGTGTATCCAACGCAGAGCTGATCTTCGCAGCAGCAGATGTTTCCGAGCAGATCTCTACAGCCAGCAAGGAAGCATCCGGTACCGGTAACATGAAGTTCATGTTAAACGGTGCATTAACCATCGGAACCATGGATGGTGCGAACGTGGAAATCGTGGAAGAGGTTGGTAAGGAGAACGCATTTATCTTCGGTCTTTCCTCGGATGAAGTTATCAAATACGAGAATTTTGGCGGATACGATCCGAACGAAATCTTCAACAATGATCCGGATGTGCGCAGAGTACTGATGCAGTTAATCAACGGTACCTACTCACCGAACGATCCGGATCGGTTCCGTACCCTGTACAACTCCCTGCTTAATACCTTAAGCACCGCGAAGGCAGATACCTACTTTATTCTGAAGGACTTCCGTTCCTATGCAGATGCACAGAAGCAGGTAGAAAAGGCATACCGCGATGAGAAGGGCTGGGCAAAGAGTGCCATCCTTAATGTTGCATGCAGCGGTAAGTTCACATCCGACAGAACCATTCAGGAATATGTGGATGAAATCTGGCATCTGGATAAGGTGGTATTACCGAAATAGATAGTAATTAATTTTCTTTAAGAGAGTCCCCATTGGTGAAACCGACGGGGACTTTTTGTAACAGTTTAGCCGTGCAGAAATGATGGTGTAAGATGACCGTGGGAGCCTGCTTACTAAGGGCGGTTTATGAATGGGCAAGGCTGAACAGTTATGATTTATAAAAGAAAATTCGGATAGAATATACAATGTGTTTTTGATATAATCTAATAAATGGAAAAAGACCAAATCCCGTACAGGTTGTAAAGGAGGGTTACTTATGTTAAAGGATTTTGTGAAAGCGGAGAAACCGCAGGAAGAGGAATTGAAGCAGCGAATCAGGGAAGCCGGAGAGAAGCTGGCAGCTCAGCAGAATCAGATCAAGGAACATAAGATTCCGGTACTTGTTCTGATGGAGGGCTGGGGAACCGCAGGCAAGGGAAGTCTGATCGGAGAAGTGATTAAGTATCTGGATCCAAGATTTTTCAAGGTGGCTGCGATGAATGTCCCGACGGAAGAGGAGAAGAGAAAACCGTTCCTTTACCGGTATTTTCAGAAGATTCCGGAAGCCGGGAAGTTCATGTTTTTAGATACCGGCTGGATGGATGAGATTACCCGTCAGCGTCTTAACGGTGAAATGGATGATAAAGTTTATGAACAGCGTCTTGAGAGTGTCCGCAATTTTGAACGTCAGCTCACGGATAATGGTTATGTGGTATTGAAGTTTTTCTGTCATATCAGCGAAAAAGAGCAGAAAAAGAGGATTCATGAATTAGAGGGAAGCATCGACACGAAGTGGCGGATCGGAGCCTATGATGAGTGGCAGAATAAGCACTATGAGAAGTGTCTGAAGGTCTATGACCGCTATATGGAAGAAACGAATGAGTCTTCGGCACCGTGGTACGTGGTGGACAGTAAGTCGCGGAAATGGGCAGAGCTGCAGATTTTGGAGACACTGACGCAGGCGATTGATGTGGCATTACAGAACCGTGGTCAGGCTGTGCCGATTTTGCAGAACCGCTTTATCCTTAAGAAGATGCCGCTCCTTAAGGAAATTTCGTTGGATAAGACCATGACAGATGAAGAATATAAGAAGGAATTAAAGAAGCTGCAGCATCAGCTCCGGGATCTGCACAACCGCCTTTACCGTAAAAAGGTACCGGTCATCATTGCGTATGAAGGCTGGGATGCGGCAGGAAAGGGCGGAAATATAAAGCGGATCACGGAAGCACTCGATCCAAGAGGCTATGAGGTATGTCCGATTGCCAGCCCGGAGCCGCATGAGAAGGCGAGACATTATCTGTGGAGATTTTGGACCCGGCTTCCCAAGGATGGGCATATTGCGATTTTTGACCGGACCTGGTATGGGCGTGTGATGGTAGAGCGTCTGGAAGGCTTTTGCACTGAGAATGACTGGAAGCGTGCCTATAACGAAATGAATGAGTTCGAGAAGGAGCTTCACGACTGGGGCGCTGTCATTATTAAATTCTGGGTGCAGATTGATAAGGACACCCAGCTGGCGCGGTTCAATGATCGTCAGAACACACCGGAAAAGCAGTGGAAGATTACGGAGGAGGACTGGCGAAATCGTGAGAAATGGGATCAGTACGAGGTGGCAGTCAATGAAATGATCCAGAAGACGAGTACGACCTTTGCGCCATGGCACGTTCTGGAATCTGTGGATAAGAAGTACGCAAGAATCAAAGCACTGCGTATTGTGGTGGAAGAGCTGGAACGTGCATTGAAGTAATAAGGAGCATCTGGTGAACTGTCAAAAGTATAAACCGCTGCTCTGACAGAAACAGACTGGAAGAAAATGAAACAGAAAAACAGATGGAAGAAATACAGACAGAACAATATAGAATAGAAGAAATATGCACAGCAGACGTGGAAGCAGTATAACAAAAATGGCTGGAGTAAATTGGCAGAAATGAAAATGACGGGAGAGAAACAGACAGAGGAGGAACAGCATATAGATCTTCGGAAGATCCGGGAAACATTTGCTAAGGACCGTTTTGCAACAGAGAATGGAGCAATTATTGAAGAAGTAAGGGAGCATTATGCGAGGTGCAGTATTGAACTGACGGAGCGGCATTTTAATGCAGCCGGCGGTGTCATGGGCGGTGTGCACTTCGTGTTGGCAGACTTTACGTTTGCGGTTGCAACGAACTGGAACGGAATGGGGGTGGTGTCCTTAAGCTCCACGATCAGTTATCTCGGTGCCGTAAAAGGAAAGAAACTGATTGCGGAAGCAGAATGTGTCAAGGAAGGTCGGTCTACCGTTTATTACCGGGTGAATGTTACCGATGATTTGGGAAACCGGATTGCGGAAGTCGGAATTAACGGGTTCCGGAAGAACTGAGGAAAGTTATTATGTAGATAGAACCCGGTAAGGACTTGCAGTATGACAGAGGAATTGATCAATAAACTTAGAGAGATCACCCCGGAGGAACAGAAAATTCTGGAAGGACACAGAAGCATCGAAAAAGAACTGTACATGGATGCTGAATCTGATGTGGTGGATGCCGGAAAACTTCTGGACGAGGGAAAATTAATTCAGGTGCGGGCACACACCCGGTTTGCCCATTTTCCTGCACACCGGCATAATTATGTGGAAATGATTTATATGTGCAGAGGACAAACACATCATGTAATCAATGGAGAAGATGTGTATTTACATCAGGGTGAACTGTTACTTTTGAGCCAGAATGCGGTGCAGGAAATTTATCCGGCAGGCAAAGAGGATATTGCTGTTAATTTCATAATATTGCCTGAATTTTTTGAGGATTGTCTGAAGATGATAGCCTCAGAAGAAAATACGCTTAGGGATTTTGTGATTCATTGCCTGAGAGGAGAAAACGATAGTTCAGGATATCTTCATTTTAAAGTGGCAGAGGTTCTTCCGATTCAGAACCTGATTGAAAATCTGATTTTTACAATTTCCAATAAGCAGCCAAACAAGCGAAGCATTAATCAGGTGACAATGGGACTGCTTTTTCTGTTACTAATGAATCAAATGGATAAATTGGAAACAGACACGGAGAGCGAATTCCGAAAGTTTGTTATGCAGATTTTAGGCTATGTGGAGGAGCATTACCGGGATGGAGAACTTTCACAGCTGGCAGAAGATATGCATTATGACGTATATTGGCTGTCAAAGGAAATTCGAAAGAGAACAGGAAGGACCTATACGGAACTGGTTCAGGATAAAAGACTGAGACAGGCGGCATACTTGTTAAAGAATACCGCAATACCGGTTTCGGATGTAGCAATGAAGGTCGGATACAGTAATATCAGCTATTTTCACAGATTATTCTACAAGAGATATGGTGTAACTCCAAAAAAATACAGAGATGGCAAATAAGGACACTTTTTTAACCAAAAGGTGTTCTTTTTTTTATCCCCATTATTCAGTACGATAGTAACAGAGAAAGAAGCTGGAAGGATGGTGGAGCGATGGAACAATACTTTCTTGCGATAGATATCGGAGCATCCGGAGGACGACATATTCTGGGGCATTTGGAAGACGGACGGCTGGTGCTGGAGGAGATCTACCGTTTTGAGAATGGTATGGAAGAGATCGACGGACAGAAATGCTGGAACGTAGAGCGGCTGTTTGAGGAAATAAAGACAGGTATGAAGCTATGCAGACGTATAGGAAAAATTCCGGTCAGCATGGGGATTGATACCTGGGCGGTAGACTTTGTTCTTTTGGACAAAAACGGTCAGAGGCTTGGAAATGCAGTGGCCTATCGGGATCGCAGGAGTCTTTTTATGGATCGTCTGGTTTATGAAAAGATTTCAGAAGAGGAACTGTATCATCGAACAGGGATACAAAAGCAGTCTTTTAATACGATTTATCAGCTGATGGCGGTGAAAAGTGGGGAGCCTGCGTTATGGGAGCAGGCAGAAACGATGCTGATGATTCCGGACTATTTCCATTATCTGCTGACCGGAAGAATGGCTGCAGAGTATTCCAATGCGACAACGACACAGCTCGTCAATGCAGATACCGGAGACTGGGATCCGGATCTGATTGACAGATTGGGATATAAGAGAAGCCTGTTTCAGAAGATCAGACAACCCGGGACAGTGCTTGGAGAATTAAATGAAGAAACGGCAAAAGAAGTCGGGTTTTCCTGCAGGGTGATTCTTCCTGCCACGCATGATACGGGATCCGCAGTGGCCGCAGTGCCCGCGCAAAAAGAACCGTTTGTCTATATCAGTTCGGGAACGTGGTCATTGATGGGAACGGAGCTTTCAAAGGCAGACTGTTCGGAAAAAAGCCGGCTGCATAATTTTACCAACGAAGGTGGGTATGAGCATCGTTACCGTTATTTAAAAAACATCATGGGATTATGGATGATCCAGTCCGTTAAAAAAGAACTTGCACCGGAGATGAGTTATGAGGAAATCTGCAGGGAAGCAGCCGGAAGCAGGATCGGATCGATCGTGGATTGCAATGATGAACGGTTCCTTGCACCGGAAAGCATGACAGAAGAGGTTCAGCAGGCGTGCCGTGAAACAAAACAACATGTCCCGCAGGGAATCGGACAGGTGGCAGCTGTGATTTATCAAAGTCTTGCACGGTGTTATGCCGGAACCATAGACGAACTTCAGAAGCAGACCGGGTGCTTTTATGAGCAGATTCATGTGGTAGGCGGTGGGGCGAATGCAGAATATCTGAATGAACTGACCGCACTGGAAACCCACAAAACCGTTGTGGCAGGACCAGTCGAGGCAACTGCTGCCGGAAATGTGGTGATCCAGCTTCTGGCAGCAGGAAAATGGAAAAATCTGACCGAAGCAAGAACATGCATAGCGGAGTCATTTCCAATACGAAAATATACAGATTAAAGGAGGAACGCAGATGACAGGTGCAGAGAAATATGAGGTAGCAAAAAATAAATATCAGGAAATCGGAGTAGATACGGATGCGGCGATTGAACGTCTTTCCAAAGTCCCGATTGCCCTGCATTGCTGGCAGGGGGATGACGTGACCGGTTTTGACCATAAAGGGCCGTTGACGGGAGGAATCCAGGCAACGGGAAATTATCCGGGAAAGGCAGGAAACTGGAAGGAACTGATGCAGGATTATGATAAAGCAATGAGCCTGATGCCGGGGAAAAAGAAGTTGAACCTGCACGCTAGTTACGCTGTTTTTGAAGATGGAGAATTCGTTGACCGTGACAAGCTGGAACCTAAGCATTTTGCCAGATGGGTAGAATTTGCAAAAGAGAGAGGACTTGGAATTGACTTTAACCCGACCTTTTTCTCGCATGAAAAGGTAAAGGATGGATTGACGCTTACCAGTCCGGATGTAGCAACCAGGAAATTCTGGATTGAACACGGAAAAGCATGTATCCGGATTGCGGAATATTTTGCAAAAGAGACAGGAATTCCCTGTGTCATGAATATCTGGATCGGTGATGGACGGAAGGATATTCCGGCAGACCGGATGGGGCCACGTCTTCGGTATAAGGATTCGTTGGAACAGATTCTTTCGGAGCCGTATGATCCTCAACTGGTGAAACCCTGTGTCGAGTCCAAGGTGTTTGGGATCGGAGTGGAATCCTACACAGCTGGTTCTGCGGAATTCACACTGTCCTTCGCATCAAGTCATGAGCATGTGCTTCCGTTAATGGATAATGGACACTATCACCCGACAGAAGTGGTTTCGGATAAAATTCCGGCGCTGCTTTGTTTTTTCCCGGAGATTGCACTGCATATTACCAGACCTGTACGTTGGGATTCGGATCATGTGGTATTGTTTGATGATGAGACAAGGGAGATGGCCAAGGAAATTGTCCGTTGCAACGCACTGGACAGAACGTATATGGCTTTGGATTATTTTGATGCAAGCATCAATCGGATTGCAGCATGGGTGATCGGCTTTAGAAGCTGGCAGAAAGCTCTTCTTATGGCTATGTGTATGCCGAATGACATGCTGCGCAAGCTGCAGGATGAGAACAGAATGACGGAACTTATGGCGATGCAGGAAGAGATGAAGCTCTATCCGTTTGGAGAAATCTGGGGCGAATATTGCAGGAGATGTAAAGTCGCAGATGACCTTGGATGGCTCAAAGATGTGAAACAGTATGAAAAAGAAGTGTTGATAAAAAGGCAACGATGATTGAAAGACAATAAAACAGGATAGGAGAACAGGACAGATGAAGGTTTTGGATGCGGAATTTGTACAGGGATTTATCAGAATGGCAGATGATGGATGGCAGCAGGGCTGGCATGAGAGAAACGGCGGCAATCTTTCTTACCGTATGAAACCGGAAGAGATTCAGATGGTAAAGGAGGAACTTACACCGGGTGCATGGTGCCCGATCGGCGCGCAGGTTCCGACACTGGCAGGCATGTATTTTCTGGTAACAGGGAGCGGAAAGTACTTCCGGAATGTGAGCCTGAAGCCGGAAGACTCCATCTGTATCATAGAGCTGGATGACAAGGGAGAGAATTATCGCATATGCTGGGGACTTGTTAACGGGGGAAGACCAACCTCGGAACTGCCTTCCCATCTTATGAATCATGCCGTAAAGATGGAGATCACGAAAGGAAAACACAGAGTCATCTACCATGCGCATACCACCAATATTATTGCACTTACCTTTGTACTCCCGCTGGAGGATAAAATTTTTACACGGGAGCTCTGGGAAATGGCAACAGAGTGTCCGGTAGTCTTTCCGGAGGGAGTCGGGGTTGTTCCCTGGATGGTACCGGGAGGAAAGGACATTGCGCTGGCAACAAGCGAACTGATGAAGAAATACAATCTTGTCATATGGGCACATCATGGCATGTTTGCATCCGGTGAAGATTTCGATCTGACCTTCGGATTGATGCATACGGCTGAAAAATCGGCAGAAATTCTTGTGAAAATGCTTTCCATGCAAAAAGAGAAGCGCCAGACCATCCGGCCGGATAATTTCCGGAAGCTGGCAGAGGATTTTCATGTGGAACTGCCGGAAGAGTTTTTGTTTGAGAAATAGGAGAAAAGGAGCAGATATGGATCAGAAAAAAATAGACGATATTTTTCGGAATATCCGGTTCGGAGTGGATTATTATCCGGAGCACTGGCCGAGGGAACGTTGGGAACAGGATGCGAATCTTATGCAAAAAATGGGAATACAGGTCGTACGTATGGGGGAATTCTCATGGCATAAGATGGAACCGGAACAGGGAAAATTTGATTTTGAATGGCTGGCAGATGCTGCTGATCTTTTGGGGCGGCACGGAGTTTATACGATATTGGGAACACCGACAGCGGCTCCGCCGGCCTGGATCATTGAGCAGAATCCGGAAATTCTTCCGGTGAATTCAAATGGGCAGAGAATGAGCTTTGGAGGACGTCATCATGATTGCCAGAGTAATAAAACATACCGGGAGCACATCCGGAGATTTGTTACTGCAATGGCAGAACGATTTAAAGACCATCCTTATGTCATTGGCTGGCAGATTGATAACGAACTTGGTAACAGCCATGAGGATCTTTGTATGTGTGACAGCTGCCGAAAAGCATTTCAGGAATGGCTGCAAAAGAAGTATCACACCATGGAATGTCTGAATAAAGAATGGGGAACCGGATTCTGGAGCCAGGATTATGACCGGTTTGACCAGATCCCGGTTCCGAGAAAGACGCCAACAGTACATAATCCGTCCCTTTTACTGGACTTTAAACGGTTCTGCTCAGATCTGGTAGTGGATTTTCAGAATTTTCAGATTGATCTGATTCGTCAGATTGCACCGCATCAGAAGATTACCCATAACATGATGGGATTTTATGATAAAACAGATTATTATAAGCTTGCGGAAAAATTGGATTTTGCATCCAATGACCAGTATCCCACAGGGTATTACATTGATCCCCCCGGAGAAAAGCCCTATCAGGTGGCTGCCTGCATGGATCTCATCAGAAGTCTGAAAAAGCAGAATTTCTGGATGATGGAAATGGAATCCGGACCTACCGGAGGAGCAATCATTGGGGCAAATCCGAGACCCGGACAAAACAGGCTGTGGACGGTGCAGAGTGTTGCTCATGGAGCGGACATGGTTGTTTACTTCCGCTGGCGTACCTGCCTGTTTGGAACAGAACAGTTCTGGCATGGCATACTGCCGCACAATGGTATACCGGGAAGAAGGTATGAAGAAATCAGGGATACGATTCAGGAGCTTAGCCCCATCATGCAGGATATCCATGGAATCACGATGAAAGCAAAGGTAGGAATTTTATTTTCTTATGATGAAGAATGGGCACTGAAAAATCAGCCTCAGAATCCGGGACTTAGCTATGTCGGGCAAATACAGAAATATTATGAATATTTTTATGAGAGGAATATTCCGGTTGATTTTCTGTCACCGGAGGATGATTTATCGGATTATCAGATTGTTATAGCGCCTTTGTTGTACCTGATGACCTATGAACTGGAAGAAAAGCTGATCCGATATACCGGAGAGGGTGGAACGTTGGTGCTGACCATGCGCACAGGAGTCATGGACAAAAACAATAAATGCATGGATGAATATGCACTGCCCGGAAGGCTTGGAGAAATGCTGGGACTTGAAATTGAAGAATACGATAGCCTCTACGACAACAAAGAGGTAATTCTTCATATGAAAGACGGAAAATTATCTTTGGGAAAGCACTGGTGTGATGTGATACAGTTACACGGCGCAGAAAGCTTTATGACATACGGATCCGAGTATTACAAAGGAAAACCTGCAGTTTGCGTTCATTCGTTTGAAAAAGGTACAGCGTGGTATATCGGCACAGATCCGGATGCAGAAGGACAGAAAAAAATATTGAATGCGGTTCTTCAGAGAGCAGGTATGAATCACAACCGGAAGGAAAAGATCGAAACCGTCATACGGAACGGACGGCAGAAGGATTATCTGTTTGTAATGAATCCTTCAGAAGAAAAACAGCATATCCGGGTTGGAAAGAAGTGGGCAGAAGACGAGGTATTGGAGCTGGAACCATATGGAGTGAGGATCCTGGAGAAAAACCGGAAAAATAAGATATAAAAATGTGTATGAAAAAACGGGAATGAATCATTCCCGTTTTTTTATGAGGTGTTACATGTTCTATTAATTTCGTAGTGGTTCAACACCGGTATAGTTACTTTAGTTCTATATAGTTGTTAAGTTAAATATAAGTCCATGAATTGCCAAGCTCCCATGCAGATCGGCACGTAAATTACGGGATCTCCCGCTTCACCTTATGCAGATTCGTGGCATGGGCTGTTGTGTCATGGTAGAGGAAATAACGCTCATTCTCTTTATATTCCAGGAAAGGACGGAAGCGGATTGTATCGATTCCGTCTACTGCAAAATGAAGAGGTTCACCTTCAATGGGGTACATTTTGGGGAGCAGTTCGCGGACATCCATCCAGTCGTTGGGGGTCTGTTTCCCGGTATAGTCGGCAGCCAGAACCAGAGGACCATACAGGAAAGCATTCGGCCCCTGTAAAAGCGGATCAAAAGAATGCATCCATAAGCCTTCAGGAAGTGTAACGGTCAGGATATCCTCATTGTTCCATTCTCTTTCGATCACAAGCCAGCCATTTGCGTCAACAGTTGTTGACAGAGGCTCCTGATTGAGCTGTACTGTCATTGCACCGGAGAGCCAGGAAGGCATGCGGAAATGGATTTTGAACGTTACGGGAGTGGCTGTCTGTAAGCGGATCTGTACCGTAGGATAGTAAGGAAAATCGGTTTCCTGTGTAACCTTGATTTCCTGACCCTGACGCTTCCAGGTAAGGGTGGAAGGCGTATACTGATCAATGTACAATTCATCATGATCCTCAAAATAAATGAGACGCTGCAATTCTGCCATAAGCAGCGGACGTGTTCCGGTACAGCAGGTCCATCCATCCTGACGGTTCTTTTTCGTTGCACCATACATATTGTAGTCAGAATAGTAGATGACTTTTCCGTCTTCGGTCATGGGAATGGTGGATAAGGTGGCGTTGTAGATCAGTGACTCTACCCAGTTTCCATAGGCCGGTTCCGAAGTAAAGCAGGTGAGATATTTGCACAGGCGGTAAGCGGCATAGCTGTCACACTGTGTTTCAAAGCTGTCGTGTCCGGTCCGGAGAGCATCAATAATCCGGTATTTAGGCATTAGATGTTCGTAGTTGGAGCCGTATCCGCCGGTGGCAAACACTTCTTCTTTCTGCATAAACTGATAGAAGCTTCGAAGTGCTTTCAGGTAATAGGGATTGCCGGCTACCTCATAATTTTTGGCGCAACTGTTAAAGGAATTCACGTGACTGTAGGCATGGCAGAATTCGGAATACAGCCCGGCAACGGGGCGCTTGGAAAATGGATCACTGTCTTTATAAAACAGATCCCAGAATTCGCCATATTCAAACCGCTTGGCCTGCACTTTTGCCTCTTCGATTCCGAAGATTTCATAGGCATCGAGGAAGGATTCCGACAGTGTGTACCATTCGGTGGAGTTATCTCCGAAATAGTTATCCCCGGTAAGCTGGGCTGAAAACTGTACCAGATGTTCAGCATATTTCTTTGCATTGGGATATTGGCAGTATAGATGCAGATCACAGTAAGCACGTATCAGCTTTTCAATATTATAATGGGATCGCGAAGAGAAAAAGGGTTCCTTTTCCAGGGATTTCTCGTAACAGTCCCAGAAATCATCTGCCAGAAAGAATGCTTTTTCACGAAAGGCTTCCTTCCCGGTAATGGCATACATACGGCTGTAGGCAGAAAGCCACTGTCCGATCAGGGCAATGCCCTTGGACTGTGGATACCAGCCGGTATAGTAAATACCGGGAGCAGGGCGTCCTACACTCTCACGCATATATTTCATAATATTATCGTTTGGAATATTCAGATAAAAATTCATCGTTTCATCCAGGGCGTCTTTCCAACGACCGGGATTTAAAGTAACATCTTGAAAATCAAATGCTTGCATAAATACCTCATTTCTGTATAGATGACTATACGTTTATTCGTAGTTTGGAAACTGTTCCTTCAATTCTTTTGCAGCCTTTGTCAGTGAATCTGCCAGAGCATCGCACCATTGGTCAAATATAACATCTTCGACCTGTTCCTCCGGGTGAGTAAGCAGGTATTCGAGTGACTGACGGATTCCTGCGGCAAATGGAATTTTTGCCCGAAATCCGGGAGATAACCGTTTCAGCTTATCGTTTTGAAATACAATACTTTGTGTACGTTCCCCGGTGAGACAACGTTTCAAGCCATAGGGACCTGCCTGATCAAGAAACATGGAGGATACGTAAAATGGATGAAGGGGAACACCTAACGTATCTGCAATGGTGTGATAGATCTGATTCCATGTCAGAACCTCATCAGAGGAAATATTTACGGTTTCTCCGATAGCCTTTGGATTGCCGATCAGACCGGACAGGGCACGGGCAAAATCACGATGATTCGTGACGGACCAAAGGGAGGAGCCATCCCCCGGAATAATGGTTGGCTTTTCTTCCAGAATCCGTCGGATCACGGTCCAACATCCTTTAGCACCGGAAATGCAAAGAGGAAGCCAGGTTTCGTTGTAGGTGTGACCGGGGCGGACAATGGTCATTGGAAAATTGCAGGTTCTGTAAAGTGTTTGCAATTCTTCTTCGCAGGCGAGTTTGTTTTGTGCATAATCCCAATAAGGATTATATACCGGTGTACTTTCCGTGACCTGATAGCAGGAAAGGGGACGGCGATATACACTGGAAGAACTGATGAAAATAAATTGCCGGGTACTGTCTTGAAAATATTCATAGTCTCTTCGGATTTCGGAAGGCAACTGAATGGTAAAATCAATCACACAATCAAAGAAGAGTCCCCGGATCAGTTCCTTTACGTTCTTCTCATCGTTAATATCACAGACAAGCGGAATGACAGCCTTATGGAAAGAACGGCTGTGCAGACCGCGATTCAGCATATAAAGGGAGTGGTTTTGTGCTGCAAGCAGCTCTGTAACTGCTGAACTGATAATGCCGGTTCCACCGATAATTAAAAGATTCAATCGCATCAGCTCCTTTCTTTCTGATAAGGATAGTCAAAAGCGGTCTTACGGAGGAACTTGAGTTCCTGATCACAGAACGAAAATGCTTCGTTGGGTGAAATCTCTGAATGATAGCACGTATCATGATGCTTAAGTGTGAAAGCAATCGGTTGGGATTCAATGCCATCAATGCTTAGCAGCCTGCCGTTCAGGTCGGTTGTGATCTGTACGCCGCAGGTACAGACAAACAATTCCTGGCCATCAATGAAAGCGGTCATTTCCTTTCCGTTACCGGTAAGCCGGTAATCATGTCCGTACATGGTCTGGCAGTAATCAAATTCGGGGAAATCACATACACAGGACCAGCGAACCTGCTCGTAGGCAATATTGACGCCGCACAGGAGCGAATAATATTCCAGGGCAGCCAGAATCGTTGGACCATAGCCGTCGGGACCAAGGGTAGTAACATCCTTATAGCGTTCGGTTTCTGTGCCTTCCGGTGCAAGTCCCTCGGATCTTGTAACGCAGGGGGTTCCATCGAAAGGATCATATTGCTGGACGAGCCGCCCGGTCTTTATCAGCAGGTTCAGCCATTTCTTTCCAAGCAGACGGATCTCGGCCACATGGCCATATTGTTCCAGAGCCTGAATGGCACGCTGATAAGTAAGTCCCTGCGGCTGGCCGCCCCAATTGTTAAAATTGATGTTGGTAAAGCATGGATCGTTTACCGCAATAGAGGGAAGCGGAACATAGGTCCAGAATTCATCTGGGTTTAACAGATGATGCCGGATGAAGGAATCCGCCATTTCCTGGGAAAACGATCCATAATACATGCAGCGTAAACTGTTATGAATAAGTACCGGCATGATCTGGTGATCACAGTCTCTGTCATAGCAGGCATGTTTTTCTTCTATCCACAGATAATCATGCAGCTTTTCCCGGACTTTGGCGGCTTCTTTGCGCCAATAATCTCCTTCGCCGTTCTGAAGATGGTCGGAAATGGATCCCAGTACCTCACGGCACTGACAGGAATAGGACATCAGATCCATGGAAGCAAAAGGAAGTTTTCCGATTCCGGATGGAGCATCTTCGCCGCCGAATCCCCCATCGGGAACTCCATATTTCGTAAAGCGCATGGAATTGTCCTCACCGGTATCCCAGGTACACCAGGTTTCAAGACAGCCGTCGTTGTCACTGTCCCGATATTTCCACAGATATTCGTCATACGATTTCAGACACTCATAAAGCAGAGCCAGATAATTTGGGTCGCGGTCAATCAGAAAATACATTTTAAATGCCGGCACCGGGAAACAAAAGCCTTGAAGCCAGTCATAGGAAACCTGCAAAAGAAAAGGCTCCTGATATTTGATCATACCCGGAAGACGTCCGCTTTTCCGCTGGTTTTCCATAAAAATAAGCTGATTATTCAGAGCTGCTTCCATATCACGCTTGGCATACATTTCTCCGCCCATGGGCTGTGTTTCAAGCCAGACACCGTCATAATCGGAACCTTCCCGCAGTACTTTTTTATCTGTAAAAACAGCTAAATTCTTTTTACAGTAATATTCACAACGGTCGAATAAATCCTTCAGATCTTTTGAAGCACTTTCAAAAGTTACGCCGGTGTTCATGAGGTGATAGTCGGTTGCTTTCATCCATTGAGCCATAGTCACATTCCTCCTTTTCTGCATTATAAAATGGGAGAGAAAGCGAGTAAATAGGTTGGAGGAAAGCTGAAAAGATAGTCCAGTATTTCTAAAAAAAGTCCCATTATTGCATGACTTCATCTACGTGAAGCTTAGGTAAAAGAATGTGGACATGGGTGCCCTGCATGGGTTCACTTTCAAAGGAAAGACCATAATCATTCCCGTAAAGCAGCCGGATCCGGTGGTCAATATTTTTCAGACCGTAATGACTTCCGGAAGAGGAGTCCGGATCATGGATGTCAGCGCTGTTGAGCTCAGAAAGTTTTTCGGAATCCATACCAATTCCATCGTCGGAAATGATAAGCTCATAGTTGGTACGTCTGGAAAGACCGGAAATGCGAATACAGCCATTTTTGGAAACTTTTTCAAGAATACCATGGAAAATAGCATTTTCGACAATGGGCTGAAGCGTAATTTTGGGAATGGAATACGATAGTAATTCGGGATCAACATCCAACTCATACCGGATACTTCCGTGAAAACGCATTTCCTGAATTTTAATATAATAACTGACGTGATCCAGTTCGTCGGATAAGGGAACAATGTATTTTCCCTTTGCAAGAGAAAGCTTGTAAAATCTTGCCAGTGCATAAACAACAGAATTGATTTCATCTGTCTTGTTCTGATAGGAGAGCCATCCGATCATATCAAGTGTATTGTACAAAAAATGTGGATTAATCTGAGATTGCAGGGCTTTGTATTCTGCACTCTTCAGTTCCGTACCGATCTGATAATTTTCGGCAAGAAGCTGATTGATACGGTCGATCATAAAGTTATAGTTTTCGTAAAGGGAACCGATTTCATCCTGATAAATGGTTCCGCTGACCGGCATAAGTACCCCTTTTCTCGCTTCGGACATAGAATCGCAAAGATGATCCATTCTTTTGGTGATGGTATGTGCAATCGGCTTGGAAAGTATGGCAGCAAGGAAAAGCAACAGTACGGACACCAGCAGGATGGAGCGGATTATCGTCAGAATTGCAATATTGAAGGAGTTATAGGGAACGAAGGTAATGATTTTCCAGTCCGATTGAGAAAGACCGGCCTGGAGAGCCATGTATGTTCCGGAAGAAAGGGAAACCTTGGTAACAGTATTTTCGGAAAGCCCGGAAAAAGGAACAACCATATTAGAAGAAGCCTGAAGCAGATTTTCGTCGGGATGATCGGAATTTGCAATAATGTGGTGCTCAGAGTCTATTAAAAAGGTTGTACTGTCATTCGTAAAATTTGCAGAGTTCAGGATCTCTTCGATGGTTTTTATCGGAACATCCAGACGGACAATGAAGGCAAGTGTATTGTAGTCGTTTTGTTTGTACATGGCACGAAGCAGCGCGATTCCATCTGAGGAGCAGTAAGGATGGTCTTCCAGATCCTGCTGTCCGACAAACAGATGAAGCCCCTTTTTGACAAAGAGAGGATCCCACCAAAGAGAAGACTCTGCTTGGGAAAGTGGGCAGATATTGACCCCGTTATCGGAATAGCTGAGGTTATCGGGGACGTAGATCCGGGCCTGGGTAATGTCATCGTTTTCCTGTATGTTTTTGAGAAGGTGAAGGATTTCCTTGGAATCATTCACCTGCTGACTGGAACTGTAAGTGCTTGCGGTCTGATTCAGTATGGAATTCAGTGATATGTTGTAAATTAACATATCACTGGTGGAACTGATACCGTCTAATTTGTAGGACAGATAAGAAACAGCCTGATTAAAGTTCTGCTGAAGCGAAAACGTGTTTCTCTTACGAAGAGAGGAAGCGGTAAAAGTACAGATCGAAACAGACAGAATGGAAATCAGTAAAAAACAGAGAAAAAAATAGGAATAAAAAATTTTTTTCTGAAGGCTAAAGTTGTTAAAAATGGATATAAGACGGTTGTATAATTTCATAATGTCTCCCTCAATTTATCTGAAGTCTGATGGCGTAATATGATAGGTCTTCTTAAAAAGCCGTATAAAATAATTGCAGTCACGATAACCGACTAATTCAGAAATTTCCTTGATTTTCCGGTTGCTTTCCAGGAGGTACTGCTTGGCCTTTGACATACGGAGATTGATGATATATTGGTTAATTGTAATATCAAAGGTCTTCTTAAAAATGACACACAGATAGGATTCACTAATGCTGAAATGCTCGGAAAGTACAGTAAGAGAAAGGGATTCCTCTGTGTAATGCTGCTCTATATAATCTTTGATCTGATAGGAAATCGGGTTTTGCGTATACTGCTCATCGTTAATTGAAAAATAATCTTCCAGCTTCTGAAAAATATAGTCCTCAATGTCTGTTAAAAAAGACATATTCCAAATGGTATCCTGAATTTCCATAGGAGATGATACATCGGGAAAAGCATGAATTTTGCTCATGTGATCCAGTTCGTATAAGCAGACGGCAGCCTGGGCAAAGAAACTTTTACAGGTACTGACGGGAGTACTGCTATAGTGGGAAAGCTCGGCAGTCAGACTGCACAGCCAGGCTAAGGCAGCAGCTTTATCATGGGATTTTAAAGCCTTTTCAAAAGGAATCAGTTTCGTTCCGTCCAACAGGTAGGCAGATTCTGACGTTGCTTTGCTATAAAAGATGATCGAGTCCATTTTCTTGAAAAAGCCACGCTGCAGGCTGATGGAGGCAGTCTGGTAGGACTCATACAGATCATAAAAGGAGGAAACCGGTTGTCCGGTGGCCAGAATGAAGTGACAGGCTGTTACTAAAATATCGCGTAGGGTGTAACAGGTATTTTCAATTTCAGAAACGGGAATGTCCTGATAGTCCGGATCGGACAGGCCAATATGGACAACAAGAACATTCTCGTTTTTCATGCCGATAAAGTGATAGTTAAAGGAAGAAAGAGACAGTCTGTCTTCTAAAAGAGTCTGCAGACTGTCAAGGCTGTATTCCGATTCGGGGAGCAGCATGATCAGAAAGCTGATCCACCGTCCGCCGGCGTGAAAAGATGGATATACAAGCTGCAGATAAGTAGAGAGCTCTGCACGTGCATGGTCATGCACAGGACGCAGAACAGTAAGAGCGATTCTGTTTCGAATCGCAGGAAGACTTAAGTTCAGGGTATGGCTGAGCTGTGTGGAAGAATGGAGCTGTTCCTTTTCCTGGTTGCATTTACTGACAGCAAGCTGCAGGGTGGTCTCGAGTTCTTCGGGCGAAAACGGTTTTTCAATATAGTTAATGGCAGAGAGTTTGATTGCGGACTTCAAATAATCTTTTTCTGCAAATCCACTCATAAAAATAATACAGCAGCCGGGAAGAAATTCGCGGATCTGATAGGACATGGAGATCCCGTCTAAATGTGGCATACGTACATCGGTCAGGATAATATCCGGCTGATATTCTTTTGCCATGGCAAGCCCGGAAAGTCCATCTTCAGCAGAAAAAACCTCGTCAATTCCCAGTTTATCAAAAGCAATAATGGATAAGATTCCTTCACGGGTATAGGGTTCATCATCAACTAGCAATAATTTCATCGGGAGACCTCCTTTGGTCAAAAGCTACCTTAATATTAAGCGTGAACATAGTATAGCATAGGGAAAAATGGGGTTCAATAAACCAAAAAGATTGTGCTATTCATTAAAAGAATGTCTGATTTTCATTGTACAGGTGAGATGCTAAGATGAAGTCAGAAAGGAGATGAAAGCCCATATGAAGGAATTTCTAAAGGAATTGAAGAAGAGCAGAACACTGCTTCTGATGCTTGCTCCTGCAGTGGTTATTATCTTTATTTTTGCATATCTGCCTATGGGTGGAATGGTGCTGGCTTTTAAACAATACAACTACAGGGATGGAATCTGGGGAAGTCCATGGGTTACAGGAATTTTTGACAATTTCAGATTCTTTTTTATGTCGGGAAAAGCATTTGCAGTAACAGCAAATACATTTTCATATAATTTGTGTTTCATTGCGGTGAATACCTTTCTGGCAGTGCTTTTTGCAGTTATTTTAAGTGAAGCAAGAGGAAAGAAGTTCAAGAAAGTGACGCAATCCTCTATTTTTCTCCCATATTTTGTATCATGGGTTATTGTCGGAACGATAGCATATAATTTGCTGAACTACGAGAATGGTGTTGTAAACGGTGTACTGAAGACGTTGGGGATGGAACCGATTAACCTTTATGCAGACGGACCGGCGTGGCGGGTGTTGATTGTATTGTTCAATGCCTGGAAAAGTGTGGGATACAGCATGGTGGTATATATGGCGGCCGTGACCGGCGTGGATACCCAGCTTCATGAGTCTGCCCAGATTGATGGGGCAAACATCTTTCAGAGAATACATTATGTTACACTCCCGGCGATCAGACCGACGATCATTACCATGGTGCTGCTTGATGTGAGCAAAATTTTCAGGGGAAACTTAGATCTGTTCTATCAGCTGATTGGAAAGAACGGTGCCTTGTATGACTCTACGGATGTGATTGATACGTTTGTATTCCGATCCCTTTTGGAAACCTCGGATATAGGGATGGCGGCTGCGGCCGGTTTTTATCAATCCATTCTGTGCTTTGTAACCATCATGGTGGTAAATGGAATAATTCGGAAAATAAATTCGGACTATGCATTATTTTAAAGGAGTGATGACATGAAAAGTAAAAAGATGGGAAAAGATGTGCTCCTTTTTAAAGGGATTGGATATCCATTGATTGCAATTTTTGGAATCATTTGTGTGATTCCGTTTCTGCTGATCATTGCATCATCCTTTACCAGTGAAAATTACATTATTAAAAATGGTTATGTTTTATGGCCTAAGGATTTTTCCCTGGCAGCATATCAGCTTATTTTCCAAAACCCGGGAAAAATATTAAAAGCCTATCTGGTAACCATATTTGCAACCGTTGTTGGAACCGCAGTCAGTGTGTTTATCAATGCAATGACGGGATATGTATTACAGAGGAAGGATTTCAAGTGGAGAAATATATTTTCCTTTTACTTTTTCTTCACAACATTGTTTTCAGGCGGATTGGTTCCGTGGTATATCCTGTGTGTAAAGTATCTGCATTTAAAGAATACCATCTGGGCACTGATCGTACCGACGATAGTTTCTGTATGGCATATTATCCTGGTAAAAGGATTCATGGGAGGAATTCCCATGGAGATAACAGAATCCGCGAAAATAGACGGAGCAGGAGATTTCAAAATTTTTGTCAAACTGATTCTTCCGTTGTCCAAGCCGGTAGTCGCAACCATTGGACTGTTTACAGCACTGACGTATTGGAATGACTGGTATATGTGCATGTTGTTTATTGATAAAAATGATCTTATGAATCTGCAGTATTTATTATATCAGCTTATGGGAAGTATTAAGGCATTGCGGGAGATCGCAAGTCAGACAACGGTTTCTGTCAGTTCCATGCCGATTGAGTCAACGAAGATGGCACTGACCGTAGTTGCAACGGGCCCGATTATTTTATTATATCCGTTTGTACAAAAGTATTTTGTAAAAGGAATCACATTGGGAGCTGTTAAGGGTTAACAGACCTGTGAAAATAGAAAGGAAATAGAAAGGAGACCAGCTATGAAAAAGAAAGCAATAGCTATTTTACTAAGCGTAACCATGATGATGGGTATTCTGGCCGGCTGTGGAAGCAGTACGACAACAGAGGAAAATGCAGGAACAGAAAGCAGCCAGAATGATACGCAGGAAGCAGCAACAGATGAGGAAACAGATTCTGATGCACAGACAGCAGGAGGTGATGAGACAGACGGATATTATGGAAATGATATCTCAGAGCATAAGGATCTGGTGATGTATGTTATCGGTGATGAACCGGTAGCTGCAGATGCAGTGCAGACAGCATTGAATGAAAAGCTGGAAGAAAAACTGAATACCTTTCTTACCATTAATTATATTGCATTAAGTGACTACACACAGAAATATTCCCTGCTTTTGGCAAGTGGTGAGAACATTGATCTGATTTATACATCTACCTGGGCTTTTTATAATGAAGAAGCAACCAAGGGAGCGTTTGTTGAAATTACAAACGATCTTTTGCAGCAGTTTATGCCGCAGACCTATGCCGGAGAAGATTCCATGGCTTTCGAACAGGCAAAAATTGATGGCGCCTGCTATATGATTCCGAAAAACAGCCCGTATGTAAACAATGCAATGCCGGTTCTGATCCGTGGTGATCTGAAAGAAAAATATAACATCGGTGAGATCAACAGCGTGGAAAAACTGGAGGAGTACTTCAAGGCAGTGGCGGAAAATGAGGATGGTATTTATCCTTATGCGGCAGCAGGTGACGGCGTTGAAATGTCCATGAACTTATTCCAGAGCAGAAACAATCTGGTTCCGATGAGCTGTGGAAGCGGCAAGTACTTTGGTTATTTCTACAAAGGTACGAATCCTACGGTGGATGATGTGGTATGGCAGTACGGAACACAGGAATATCTGGATTTCTGTACCATGATGAAGGATTGGGCAGATCAGGGCTTCTGGTCCAAAAATGCAGTGTCTAACACAACTTCTCCATTAGATGCATTTGAGAATGGAACAAGCGCAGCACTGTTCTGGAATCTTGATACTTGTGAATCCGCAAAAAATGTAGTAGATTCCGAACATCCGGAATGGAAAGCAGAACTGGTTAATATTACACCCGGTGTGGTTCATGTAAAAGGCGTTTATACCGGTGATGGCTTTGCAATCCCAGCAGTGTCGGAAAATCAGGAAAGAGCCATGATGGTGCTTGATGTTTTGAAATTTGATAAAGAATGCTATGATATTGCAAGATATGGTATTGAAGGCTCCACTTATAATGCAACAAGTGATACAACCTATACACTTGGAGCTGACCAGGCAAATTACACAGTGGGTAATGCACCGATTTCATGGGGATTAAAAAATGATGTTCTGGAAAGAATTCAGGGAGAAGCCGGAACTACACAGAGTGAAATCCGTCAGCAGCTTATGGGTGATGCAATCAGTGAGATAACAAGTGGATTTATCTTTGATGACACGGCTGTAAAGAGTGAACTTGCTGCCATGAATGAGGTATGTTCCCAGTATGTGCCTATGCTTGAACTTGGTCTTGTGGATGATGTACAGGCTACAATTAACGAGCTGAACGAAAAATGCAAAACGGCTGGATTGGAAAAGGTACAGCAGGAATTCCTGAATCAGTATGCTACTTATCTGGAAAATCTCAGTAAATAAATTTAAGCTGTAAAGCAGTAATTTTACAAACAACAGTCTTGTTATACAGAACCGGTCTCCGGGTCAGGTCAAACTGACTTGGAGGTCGGTTTTTAAGATTGAAAATGAAGTTGTTTTACCTGGAAAGATTATGTATAATCGGAATAGATGTATTAAAAAGAACAATCAGGCACGATACAGGAGGAAAGAAATGGTATCTTTATTGAAAGGCGGTGCTTACCTGCTTGGCGGAACCGAAATTATCCCGGATTCCGGAGAGGCAGCAGCGCAGATTAAGGCAAAAACAGGCAAAGAAATTTCCAAAGAACAGGCGAAGAAAGAAACGATTGCCTACGGAATTCTTGAAAATCACAATACGTCAGGAAATATGGACAAGCTCAAGATCAAATTTGATAAGCTGACCAGCCATGACATTACTTTTGTTGGAATTATTCAGACTGCACGTGCCTCAGGGCTTGAGAAGTTCCCGATACCATATGTTCTTACCAACTGTCATAATTCCCTTTGTGCAGTAGGAGGAACCATTAATGAGGATGACCACATGTTTGGTCTTACCTGTGCCAAAAAGTACGGCGGCGTTTATGTACCGCCTCATCAGGCTGTAATTCACCAGTTCGCGAGAGAAATGCTTGCAGGCGGCGGCAGAATGATCCTTGGATCCGATTCCCATACCCGTTACGGAGCACTTGGAACCATGGCAATGGGCGAAGGTGGACCAGAGCTTGTAAAACAGCTTTTGAACCAGACCTATGATATCAATATGCCGGGAGTGGTTGGTGTTTATCTGACCGGAGAGCCGGTAAAGGGTGTTGGACCCCAGGACGTGGCACTTGCGATTATCGGAGCTGTTTTTGCCAACGGCTATGTAAAGAATAAAGTTATGGAATTTGTCGGCCCCGGTGTTTCATCCTTAAGCGCTGATTTCCGTATCGGAATTGATGTCATGACGACAGAGACAACCTGCCTTTCCTCCATTTGGAGAACCGATGATACCATTAAGGAATTCTATGAAGTTCATGGAAGAAGTGAAGATTACAAAGAACTGAATCCCGGAGAAGTGACTTATTATGATGGAATGATTACCATTGATCTGGGAAGTATTAAGCCGATGATTGCCATGCCGTTCCATCCGAGCAATACATACACCATCGAAGAACTGAATGCCAATCTGGATGATATTCTGGATGATGTGGAGAAGCGTGCAGCAGTGTCCCTTGACAATGCCGTACCTTATACCTTAAAGGATAAGGTCGTAAACGGCAAATTCATGGTGGATCAGGGAATCATTGCAGGCTGTGCCGGCGGCGGATTCGAGAATATCTGCGCAGCAGCGGATATCATGAAAGGCTCCTATATCGGTTCCGATGGATTTACCTTAAGTGTATATCCGGCATCCATGCCGATTTATATGGAATTGATTAAGAATGGCTGTGCAGCTACATTGATGGAAACCGGCGCTGTATTGAAGACCGCATTCTGCGGACCATGCTTTGGTGCAGGCGATACTCCGGCAAACAATGCGTTCAGCATCCGTCATTCGACAAGAAACTTCCCGAACCGTGAAGGCTCGAAGCTGCAGAACGGACAGATTGCATCGGTTGCTCTGATGGATGCCAGATCCATTGCCGCAACAGCAGCCAACAAGGGTGTTCTTACACCTGCAACGGATTTTGACGGAACGATCGGTAAGTACAAATATCATTTTGATTCCAATATTTATGCGAACCGTGTCTTTGACTCCAGGGGAGTCGCAGATCCGGAGGTTGAGATCCATTTTGGTCCTAACATCAAGGACTGGCCGGAGATGACCGCACTTCCGGAAAACCTCGTCCTTCGTGTCGTATCTGAGATCCACGATCCGGTTACCACGACAGACGAACTCATTCCTTCCGGAGAAACCTCCTCCTACCGTTCCAATCCGCTAGGACTTGCGGAATTCACACTTTCCCGTAAGGATCCTGCCTATGTAGGACTTGCCAAGGATATCCAGGTAGCACAGAAAGCATTAATGGAAGGAAAATGCGCCGCAGAGGCAAAGCCGGAATTAAAGCCGGTAATTGAGACGATCAAGAAGTCTTATCCGGATGTGAACCACAGCAATATCGGATTCGGTTCGACCATCTTTGCAGTAAAGCCGGGAGACGGATCTGCCAGAGAACAGGCAGCCTCCTGCCAGAAGGTACTTGGAGGCTGGGCTAATATTGCAAATGAATATGCAACCAAGCGGTACCGTTCCAACCTCATCAACTGGGGAATGTTACCGTTCCTGATTGAAGAAGGAGAGCTTCCTTTCCGGAATCTCGATTATCTGTTCTTCCCGGGAATCCGCACCGCCGTTGAAACAAAGGCAGATACCATCAAAGCATACAAGGTTGCCGAGGATGGACTCCACGAATTCACACTCCGCCTTGGAGAACTTACCGATGAAGAACGCCAGATTATCCTCAAGGGATGTTTGATTAATTACAACAGAATCTAGCTACAAGCCCTGTAAAAGAAAAGAAGGATCTTCACTCAAGCTTGCTTGAGAGGGAAGATCCTTCTTTTCTTTTATTCGGCGCCAGCCGAATCACGAGAACCCGGAAGGGTTCGAGTCGACAGGGCATGCAGGAGAATGAGCCCGTCAGGGCACGAGTCGGGCAGGGCCTGCAGGAGGAAGAGCCCGCCAGGATAAGGATTTTTTACTATCTCATATGAAAGTGTGATCGATAAGCATTAGAATCAAATAATTTTGTGTTTTCAGTTGTAATTTTCATGGACCTCTCATATAATAAAAGTGTGATTATTCAACACAAAACTCCAATAAAAATGTGAGGAATGATTCCATGGAACGATTTATCTTAAAAAAACTGCTGGCTTGGAAGAATTCTCCCTACCGCAAGCCGTTAATCTTGAAGGGTGTACGTCAGGTGGGTAAGACTTGGATTCTGAAAGAGTTCGGCAGGCGTTATTATGAAAATACAGCTTACTTTAACTTTGATGAAAATGAAGAATATAAGCAATTTTTTGAAACAACCAAGGATGTGGACCGGATTCTACAAAACCTTATGCTGGCAAGCGGTCAAAAAATTGTGCCTGAAAAAACCCTTATCATCTTTGATGAAGTGCAGGACTGCCCTAAGGTCATTAATTCTATGAAGTATTTTTGTGAGAACGCACCGCAGTATCACGTTGCCTGTGCCGGTTCTTTATTGGGTATTGCCCTGGCGAAGCCTTCCTCTTTTCCCGTGGGTAAGGTTAACTTTATGCAGATTGACCCGATGACCTTTAATGAATTCCTACTTGCCAACGGTGATGAAAATCTGGCGCAGTATCTGGAACAGGTGGATACCATTGACCCCATCCCTGACGCTTTTTTTAATCCGCTGTATGAAAAGCTGAAAATGTACTATGTCACCGGTGGTATGCCGGAGCCGGTATTGATGTGGACGGAGGCACGGGATGTTTCTGCCATGCAGGAAGCATTGTCCGGAATCATCGGAGCCTATGAGCGTGATTTTGCAAAACATCCTAACCTCAGCGAGTTCCCGAAAATCTCAATGATCTGGAAATCCATTCCTTCTCAACTGGCAAGAGAGAACAAGAAGTTTATCTATAAAGTGGTCAAGGAAGGAGCACGAGCCCGTGAGTACGAGGATGCCTTGCAATGGCTGGTAGATGCCCGTTTGGTGCATAAAATTTATCGCAGCTCAGCTCCCGGCCTGCCGATTGCAGCTTACGATGACCTGTCCGCCTTCAAGATTTATCTGGTGGATGTGGGACTGCTCCGCCGTCTGGCACAGTTGGCCCCCACTGCCTTTGGCGAAGGTAACCGCCTTTTTACTGAATTCAAAGGCGCATTAACCGAAAACTTTGTGTTGCAGACTTTAATTACTCAGTTTGAAGTCATGCCCCGTTATTGGAGCCAGAACAACCCGCCTTACGAAGTAGATTTCCTTATTCAGCGGGAGAACGACATTTTCCCCGTGGAGGTAAAATCCGAAGCCAACACAACCAGCAGGAGTATGAAGAAGTTCAAGGAACTGTTCCCTGATAAGGTCAAACTCCGCATCCGTTTCTCATTGGACAATCTGAAACTGGACGATGATGTGCTGAATATCCCGCTGTTCATGGCAGATCAGGCGGATCGATTGATTGGGTTGGCATTGGAAAAGATGGAGCACTGATGTATATAGCTAAACTATATTATCCTAAATTTAAAAAGCATTGAGGCGAATGAAATGAATCAATATTGGTGTAGAGGCTATTATGTAGACACAGTAGGACCCTCACGAAAGACCCTTAAAAAGCCAGATCCTCACAAACTTTGAATACCCAAAATAAAAAGCTGTGTTTCTGTCAAAGGATGGAAATGCAGCTTTGTTTTACTGGTGGAACTAGTGAAATAGCAAAATCTTTGAAAAATTATTATTAAGATCGAAATAAAAAGTTGAAAAAATGTCACGAAAATCATATAATAATCGTGACAAAATAAGGGGCGTGATTTTATGGAAAGTGGTATTTATACAGAAATAAAGAAGAGAATAGAATTGGCTGAACCGGGAACGGTTTTTCTTACATCAGATTTTACGGATATTGCGACAACAACAACTGTAAGAAAATGTTTGGGAAGACAAGTTGAGAAAAAGAATATACGAAGAGCTATAGCAGGGGTGTACGAAAAACCAGTATATAGTAAGCTGCTTAAGGAGTATATTCCTGCAAATCCGGATGCGGTAGCATATGCTATTGCCAGAAGTTTTCATTGGACCATTGCTCCATGTGGAGATGTAGCATTAAATAAGCTGGGTCTATCTACACAGGTTCCGGTTGTCTGGTCCTATATCAGTGATGGACCATATAGAAAGTTTTCATGGGATAATATTACCTTGTCCTATAAGCACCGTGCAAATAGAGAGATTTCATTTATGTCTGAGACAACAGCTTTGGTTGTTGAGGCATTAAAGACATTGGGAAAAGAGAGGATTGATGATGATATTATCGTGAGTTTGAGGAACAGATTGCCTGAAGAAGAGAAAAAAAAGATGTTAAAGGAAGCAACAGGTGTAAGTGAATGGATATATACAGTAATCAGAAAGGTGTGTGCTGAGTAATGAAAGAAGTTGCTGCCAGATATGCAAGGCATTTATATGATGTATATAATCTGGGCAATTCATGGGTAAAGGAAAGCGCATTTAAAAGAAAAGAATTACTTGAAAAAGATGTTGCCTTTAAGCAAAAGTTTTATTATGCCAAGGGTGCTCATTATGAAACGGCAACCTTGAGCAGTATCGAACTTCTGCCAGGAAAAACGATACTTAATGCTTTGCAGGAGGACTATCAGGCAATGAAGAATATGATATATGGGAACATACCGGAATTTGAAGAGATACTTGAGTTTCTTGAAAAACTACAGGAAGAAATACATAGGCTGGAATAATAATAAAGTACCAGCGGATGTGGTGAAGTTCTCAAAGGGAATGATCATCGCGGTTACAGCTATAATAATTCCAAGAATGGTGTGTCGAGTCAGGCAGGGCTTGTAAAGCGGTTCATGGTCTGCAAGTCCTATTGTGATTTTAGAATATTGATGCTACTATTTTGGTGTACACACCAAAATGAAAAGGAGTGATTCCTTATGATGAGCTTGAGGGTGTACAACGTTCCGGAGTACGAGACGGAACAGATTCTTCAGTTTGTGGGGAGACCGGACACTCGATCAATTTCCGAACAGGTCATGTAGGAACTGGCAATGCACTTTGAATTTTCTCTTGCCGGACATGAAGAAGAAAAGAGAGGAAAACACAACACAATCATAGTGTATCAGTGTATTTAGAAAGCAACAGGGAATCAGAAACAAATTTGTGAAAAGGAGGACAACAGAATGCAGGATAGAACAAAGATAAGAGTAGGAAAAAGAATCATGGCTGTTATGCTGTCGCTTGCAATGGTATTCGGAATCTTTTCCGGGATGAAGTTGGATGCGAGAGCCGCAAAAAGCATGGAAATTGACTTAAATAACTATGCAATTTCTGGACATGAAGCATGGATACATTATGATAATATTACATATGAAGATGAAATTATTTTTAAATTACCCACTTATAGTCAAGTATTTATGACAGTATTCAGCAATCAATCTGAATTACATGGGTCTCCGTATACGTATCTTTTCAAGGATATTCTGAAAAAGGACAAGTCCTATAAATTAGGGGTGAAGATTACGGTAAATAGTTCAATTGACATTTATAAAGTTTATCTTTATTTCGATGAGAATAAACCGCAGGAAATAGCTAATGCATTTGAAGAGAAAACAGATACTTCACATATTTGTAATTTTGAATGGATAACATCCATAGACCCAACAACAGGAGCAGACGGTCTGGAAGAATACAAGTGTGTGTATTGTGGAGCTGTACAGGAATCGCATCCGATTCCGGCAGGTGTGGCAGCAGTTAAGGACTTCTACGGAAAGGTAAAGGATGCCCCAGAAAATGGAACGGTTACCTATGATTCCGGAAAGCTTTATACCATCAGCGATTATCTGTTAAAGAAGATGTCCGAGAGAAATGATGTCACTTTGACTGTTAATTTTGAGTATCAGAATGCAAAGTATGAACTGACCTTCCCGGCAGGAACAGATTTCACTCCTGTTTTGACGGATGAAGAAACCATGTATGGATACTTTGGCGTAGCTGCGAAGCTTGGACTTACCGTGGCTGCAAAATAATCATATTTTAAAGTTACAATCGATCAAAAGAAATTAATAAAGAAAAATAGAAAGCTGTGTTTCCGTCAAAGGATGGAAACACAGCTTTTTAATAAACCTTGTAATCTTCACAGCGGATTGGAACTGCTATTTGTGTGATGTAGCCGGAGCTTTGATCACCACGGTTGGGAGGCCCCTCTAAATAAATGCAGCGGAATGGTCCGGTAGTCGGAATATTGTTCTTCTGTACATGCTCGTACAAGGAAAGAATGGCGGTTCCGAGTTCTTCATATGGTCCCCGGTGATAGACACATAAAGCAGGAGTATCTGCAAATTCGACTCGTTCTACACCCACAAAATCATCATGAACCGGAATACAGCACATCAGATCCAGTTTTTCAATGGATTCGCCCATACGCATGGTAAACATTCTGGCAGCCATGGACATGCATCCGGTTCTGGCTGCGGCAATATAGGTATCACGCAGCTTAATGGAAGCATCGGCGATATTTTCACATTGATATCTGCGGCAATAACACACCTGTTGCGGAAGGCGTATATGGTGGACACTGAAATCGCCTGATTTCACCGCACGTACCTGAAGCAGATGGATATTACGGTCTAACGCAGCACGTAGTTCCATGAGATGCTGCAGGTGATGGTCAATATTCTTCGTATCATAATAATATTCTTTGATTTCTGAAAGAGAAAGTCCCAAAGCCTGTAAAGAACGTATAGAGCGAATCTGTGTCATGTTGTCCGCAGTATAGTAGCGGTATCCGCTCTTTTCATCCTTGACAGAAGGTGTCAATAGCCCCATATCCTCATAGACCAGAAGGGTTTTTCTGGTTATGCCGAGAATCTTTGTAATTTCACCGATTTTAAAAAGAGAATCGTCTTTTTTGCTCACAAATTTTCCTCTTTTGTTTTGAAAAATTATCTTGAAATAAGTAAAATGCCTGTTGACTTGTCCCTTAAGGTACGGTCTATAATGACTATAGCAAAAGGTGGAAAAACCTGCAAGCGGAATTGCAATGTGAAATTCAAATAAATAAAACCAAATAAATAAAAAGAACGAAACACATTCGCAAATGCCTGCTTAAAATCCTAGGGAATGAGGAGAGTGAACGATGAAAAGCACAATGATTGCAAAGGTAGAAAAAAGAATTATGGCAGTAATGCTGTCACTGGTGATGGTTGTTGGAGTATTTGCCGGAGTGAAGCTGGATGTAAGGGCAGCAAATACGTGGAAGTATGAGAATTTAAGCGGTGGAGAAATAATATCTATGGGGGATACATTACAAGCACCGGATGGAAAGTATATAGATACGATATTTTTCTTCGATTCGAAAGATAATAATGTTGATAGTATTAGTTTTAATAGGAATAAAAAAATAACACAATGGGATTTCACTCCCCCAAATAAATTTTTAAATTATGAATTTAAAGTTAAGGATAAACCTGAGGAGGGTATGTTCAATGATTATTGGTATTTGAGTATTTATTTAATTCCTAAAGAGACTCAGCCGGTAGAGACTACGGGAGAGGTTACTAGCAATAAATTACCAACAAATAAAGAGGTGCCTAGCCATATTTGCAATTTCCAGTGGGTAACAACTATTGATCCTCAGGCAGGAGCAGACGGTCTGGAAGAATACAAATGTGTGTATTGCGGAGCCGTACAGGAATCACATTCCATCCCGGCAGGTGTGGCAACAGTCAAGGACTTTTACGGAAAGGTGAAGGATGCTCCGGCAAATGGAACGGTTACCTATGATTCCGGAAAGCTTTACACCATCAGCGATTATCTGTTAAAGAAGTTGTCAGAGAGAAGTGACGTGACCTTGACCGTCAATTTCGAGTATCAGAATGTAAAATATGAACTGACCTTCCCGGCAGGAACAGATTTCACTCCTGTTTTGACGGATGAAGAAACCATGTATGGATACTTTGGCGTAGCTGCGAAGCTTGGACTTACCGTGGCTGCAAAATAATCATATTTTAAAGTTACAATCGATCAAAAGAAATTAATAAAGAAAAGTAGAAAGCTGTGTTTCTGTCAAAGGATGGTAACGCAGCTTTTGTTCATTGTCATCAATCCATCCCTTCCTGAAACTTCGCCATCCACACGGACACAATTCCACCGACGGCTAGACACAGTAGATTGATGACGCAGCTTTTTACCGATGTGGTGAAGCTATCAAAGGGAATGATCATGGCGGTTGCAGCCATAACAATTCCGACAATGGCGTGAAAGGCAATAGAGTAATGCTTTTCGAATAAGGAATTGATGAGGCGGGAGAGGACGAGAATGGTAATTCCGGCACCGATTCCACCGGGGATGAGAACGGCAGTGGATAAGTGTCCGATTCCGTCAATGAATGGAGTATAAAGTCCGAGTGGCATGAGGAGCGTAGAAAAGCTCATGCCGGGTGCAATAATACTTAAGGCGAGACAGAAGCCGCAGAACAGATACCATTTGAAATCCGGAACGATGGTGATGGCGCAGCGCTGCAGACCGGTCAGCAGCGCGAAAATAAAGATGACCGCACAGAAAAAGGAAAGATAAGATCCTCTGGAACGTCCCTCTTTTCCGGCTTCTTCCCAGAGCGAGGGCAGCATCCCGATAATCAGACCGATAAAAAGGCATACAGAAGGATCCGGATACCTGTTTAAGAAGAAGGCAAGAACATTGGCAACGCCAAGAAAGCCGAGGAGATATCCCAGCAGATAAGGATACAGTTTGGGAAAATGGGTACGGAAGTTTTTCTTAGGATCGCCAAGCAGCTCCATAACGGGACGATATATGCCAAAGATCACACTTAAAACTCCACCGGAGATTCCGGGAAGTACCGCACCTAAGCCAATAAGGGCACCCTGTAACAGAGCCGGGAAAAATTTCTGATGTTTCATCAATTTAAACTCCTCTTGATTTCTATGAGATTTATATGACGAAGTAACTATATGATCAGCCTGGCAGCGATTGGTGTGCTGTCACAATTTTGCAAATGGGATTCCGGACAGTTATAGTATATGATATAAGGGATGTAGATATGAGTTAAAGCGTATTCAGAATGTAGTCTATGTATCTGGAGCAAAGGGTTCAATGCTACACATTCAAGTATTCAGGCACAGATCATTCAGGTACAGAGCAGGTGCAGGTCTGGTACGGTTCTGGCGCGGCTCTGGCACACATCCGGAGACACACATCCATCCACACATCCGGAGTTCCCAGGAAGACTAAAGATTACCGTAATTTCTCCGATATAAAAAACAGGGGGATCAAATAGATTTCCCAGACAGGCCGGTTGGTGTAGGCCGCACCAATGGCACAATAACGACAGACCACGGATGGTATTTTAGAAGGGATTCTGAAATAGCGTCCGTTTTTATTTGGCTGCTCTATTCTTTCGGGGGCAGGCAGGTAAATCATTTTTCGCGCAAAAAATGGGGCTGTTTACCTATATTACAAGGAGGTATGAATGAGAATCAATTCCGCTACAATAGGAATGGAATCCGAAAGAACTTATTCGGCAACACACGCACGGATGAGTCGTTTAACAAGATTTAGTGGTAAGCAGAGCATTATGGATGGATCCGGAACTCTGTTTGGCGGTTTTCTGCAGACCGATGGTGAAAATGCAGAGCAAAGTAAGGACAAGAAGGGTGTGGGGAACGAATCTCTTGCGGATATTCAGGGACGTATGACGAATACGCGGCTGAACAGTCAGGCGATCTCCGATATGGATGATATCCGTGAACAGATGCGGCAGCTCCGGGAATCCTGTCTGCGGTATCTGATGCAGATTTTCTTCCCGGATAAGTACAAGGCAGACAGCTTTGAGACAACTGAGGAGACAGGAAATACACTGCAGCCGGGAGTAACCACATTGCAGCCGCAGCTTGTCACGGTGAACAGCGTACGCCTCACGAACCGGTACTATTATGAAGAGTCTGAAAGTACATCCTTTACAACCAAAGGCACGGTGAAGACCGAGGACGGAAGAGAGATTGACTTCCATCTCAACCTGAATATGAGCCGCAGCTTCATGGAATACTACGAGGAAGAGATTGACTTTGAACAGCTTACACTTTGCGATCCTCTTGTGATTAATCTTGAGGGAAATGTGGCACAGGTGTCTGACCAGACCTTTTTCTTCGATATTGATTGTGATGGCTTAGAGGATGAAATCAGTAAATTGATCGCCGGAAGCGGATTCCTTGCTCTAGATCAAAACGGTGACGGTATCATCAACGATGGATCCGAGCTTTTCGGCACACAGTCCGGTAATGGTTTCGCAGACCTTGCACGGTATGATTCCGATGGAAACGGATTCATTGATGAAAATGATGAAATTTTTGACAGGCTGAAAATCTGGTGCATGGATGAGAACGGACAGCCGCACCTTTATTCCCTGAAGGAAAAGGGAGTGGGAGCAATCGGCCTTGCACACACCGGAACGCAGTACTCATTAACCAATGAAAATAATGAGACGAATGCAGTGATCCGTAGTACTGGATTTTTCCTGTTTGAGGATGGAAATGCCGGCTCGATCCAGCATGTGGACCTTGCCAAGCGCGAACAGGCCGTGTAGCCCAGGACCGGCACCTTTTGTTACATAAAAATAATGTAACTATTCAGACCTCATTCGTAAAACCGCTGCTAACGCAGCTCAAGTTTTACTCATTGAGGTTACTTCGCCATATAAATCTTGTCCAATATGCCTCGGAATGCAGGCACTCCGGTCATATCAGCCAAGATTTGCATGGCTCTGAATAGTTACACATAATTATAATGCGCAATATAGGAAATCGTGTTATGATTAATTTATGAGAAATCAGAACAGAAAACAGAGAAGTCCTGATTTCAGACGAAGGCTTTACAAAGCCCGTGCACTATCAGGGGAACATCAAATTTTGAGGGAAAAGGAGAAGAAAATTATGGAAAAATGGGTTTACTTATTTAAGGAAGGAAGCGCTGACATGAGAAATCTGCTCGGCGGCAAGGGTGCAAACCTTGCAGAGATGACCAACATCGGCCTTCCTGTACCGCAGGGATTCACAATTACGACAGAGGCCTGCACACAGTACTATGAGGATGGACGCGAGATCAATGGAGAGATCCGCGCACAGATTGATGAGTACATAGGAAAGATGGAAGAGATTACAGGTAAGAAGTTTGGAGATAAGAAGAACCCGCTGCTCGTATCCGTCCGTTCCGGAGCGCGTGCTTCCATGCCGGGAATGATGGACACCATACTCAATCTTGGTCTGAATGAAGAAGTGGTGAATGCCATTGCAGAGATGTCCGGAAATCCCCGTTGGGCGTGGGACTGCTACCGGAGATTTATCCAGATGTATTCAGACGTTGTTATGGAGGTCGGCAAGAAGTACTTTGAAGAGCTGATTGATGAAATGAAGGAAAAGCGCGGCGTGAAGCAGGACGTTGAGCTTACAACAGAAGACCTTAAGGAGCTGGCAGCACAGTTTAAGGCAGAATACAAAGAGAAGATCGGTGAGGACTTCCCGGATGATCCGAAGGAACAGCTTATGGGAGCGATCAAAGCCGTATTCCGTTCCTGGGACAACCCCCGTGCGAATGTTTACCGTCGTGACAATGATATCCCGTATTCCTGGGGAACTGCAGTCAATGTACAATCCATGGCGTTTGGTAACATGGGTGATGACTGCGGTACAGGTGTTGCATTTACCCGTGATCCTGCAACCGGAGAAAAGGGACTGTTTGGTGAATTCTTAACAAATGCACAGGGAGAGGACGTTGTAGCAGGTGTCCGTACGCCGATGAAGATTGCGGAGATGGAGCAGAAGTTCCCGGAAGCGTTCAAACAGTTTACTGAAGTATGCCAGACCCTAGAGAAGCATTACAGGGACATGCAGGATATGGAATTTACCGTAGAGCATGGAAAGCTTTATATGCTGCAGACACGTAATGGTAAGAGAACCGCACAGGCTGCACTTAAGATTGCCTGTGATCTTGTCGATGAGGGTATGAGAACTGAGGAAGAGGCAGTTGCCATGATTGATCCACGTAACCTGGATACCTTATTGCATCCACAGTTTGATGCTGCTGCATTAAAGGCAGCTACCCCGATGGGAAAGGGACTTGGAGCATCTCCCGGTGCAGCCTGCGGTAAGATTGTATTCTCTGCAGAAGATGCAGAGAACTGGGCAGGTAAGGGTGAGAAGGTCGTTCTGGTCCGTCTGGAGACTTCTCCCGAAGATATTACCGGTATGAAGGTGTCACAGGGGATTCTTACGGTACGTGGCGGTATGACAAGCCATGCAGCCGTTGTTGCCCGTGGTATGGGAACCTGCTGTGTTTCCGGCTGTGGTGACATTGTGATGGATGAAGCCAATAAGACCTTTACCTTAGGCGGAAAGGAATTCCATGAAGGAGATTACCTTTCCATTGATGGTACAACAGGAAAGATTTATGATGGACAGATTAAGACGGTAGATGCAAAGATCGCCGGAGAGTTCGGACGTGTTATGGCATGGGCAGACAAGTATCGCAGGTTAAAGGTTCGTACCAACGCTGATACTCCCCATGATGCCAGAAGAGCAAGAGAGCTTGGGGCAGAGGGAATCGGACTTTGCCGTACGGAGCATATGTTCTTCGAGGAAGACCGTATTGCAGCATTCCGTGAAATGATCTGTTCCGATACTGTAGAAGAAAGAGAAGCTGCACTTGAAAAGATTCTTCCTTATCAGCAGGGAGACTTCAGGGAGCTTTATGAGGCACTCGAAGGAAATCCGGTAACCATCCGTTTTCTGGATCCTCCGCTTCATGAGTTCGTTCCGACCGAGGAAGCGGATATTGAGAAGCTTGCGAAGGCGAAGAATAAGAGTGTTCATGAAATCAAGGCCATGATCGACAGCCTGCATGAATTCAACCCGATGATGGGACACAGAGGATGCCGTCTGGCAGTTACTTATCCGGAAATTGCCAAGATGCAGACCAAGGCTGTGATCCGTGCAGCAATCGAGGTTAAGAAGGCGCATCCGGACTGGAACCTGAAGCCGGAAATTATGATTCCGCTTGTTGGAGATGTAAAGGAATTTGATTTCGTTAAGAAGATCGTTGTAGAAACCGCAGATGCAGAAATCAAGGCAGCAGGAGTCACCATGGAGTACGAAGTAGGTACGATGATTGAGATTCCACGTGCGGCACTTACTGCAGATGCAATTGCAAAGGATGCAGATTTCTTCTGCTTCGGTACGAATGACCTGACACAGATGACCTATGGATTCTCCCGTGATGATGCGAGCAAGTTCTTAGGTGGATACTATGACACCAAGATCTTTGAATATGATCCGTTTATCAAGCTTGATCAGATTGGTGTTGGTAAGCTGATGGAAATGGCGATCCAGCTTGGCAGACCGGCTAATCCGAAGCTTCATATCGGTATTTGTGGTGAGCACGGGGGAGATCCTTCTTCCGTAGAATTCTGCCACAGGATCGGTCTGGATTATGTATCCTGCTCACCGTTCCGTGTGCCGATCGCAAGACTGGCAGCAGCACAGGCTGCTATCAGCGAGGCACGTTAATTGAGCCAACATGTTTTTTAGGAACTTTTGAGATCTCGAAGGATTTTATGAGACAATCTTCAAAGATTTATCATAAGAAAAACGGGTTCAGATTTCCCGAAAAGCTTGTAATTAAGCTATTCCTAGTATAGGGTGTCTACTTTAGACACCCTATATTTTTTTACACAAAAATAAAATCAATTAAGCTGCCGGAGTACTTCATACATTTTTTGCTGACTACATTCGACAAAATTTCGGAACATTTGTTCCGAAAATCGGAAATTAGAAGGAGGTTCCAAAATGTCGGAATTTACAGCTAAGAAGCTAAAAGAAGCACGTATGGAAGCGGAAATTACTCAGGATGAAGCTGCAGCTTTAATGAATGTAACAAGAAGAGCTATCAGTGAAATGGAAGCAGGTAAGAGAAGTGTATCTGCGGAAGAGCTTGCACAGTTCTCTCATATCTATAAGGTTGATGTAAGAGAATTGCTTTTTGTAGAGTTTACAGAAGCCGGTGATGAGCAGAGATTAACTGCTAAGTACAGTTCTTTTCTTAAACTACTCGAAAAACTATCTGATCGAGAAGTTGAGGATGTTTATTGGGTGATAAAGCGTAAGGTTGAAGGATTGCTTTAAAAACTGAACAAGACTCAGGATGCCCGCATTGCAGATTACACCTGCTTTGCGGGTATTTTATATATGGTATTAATGGAGCATGATTTCTTCGATAATGAAAAAGTTGAAAAGCAGCCTAAGGCTTACCAGAGGAAAAAG
>OOCI01000197.1_pt1 | contig 58799 bp, 48 predicted proteins | sample 1671761 | NCBI WGS metagenome assembly OOCI01 (sample SAMN06348190, study PRJEB24527) | human gut metagenome | biome: human gut; feature: ankylosing spondylitis patient; material: feces | host: Homo sapiens | place: China | collected 2015-10
TCTCCATACAACATACTTTAAGACATCAAAAGTGGCAGAATCCAAGTAAAATCAAGGGATTCTGCCACTATACTTTTCTTTAAGTGTCGAAGATGGGATTATAGCATAAACCAAAGAATATGACTAGTTTTTTTCTTAATTTATCATATAATCTTCACAGAATAACCTGCAAAGAGAGTTTTCGTTCCCAAATGGGAATTTTCTGTCCTTGCAGCACCCGAATGTTCTGAGCCGAAGGGATTCCTGACGTAAAGTAAAACAAGGAGACATCACTCTATGGAAAATCATGAAGAGAAAGCTGCCATCATCGGTATTTTTATCAAAGATTTTAATGCCGTATCCAAAGTCAATGGGATACTGCACGATTTTGCTGGTGATATTATCGGGCGAATCGGTATTCCCTGCAGGGAAAAGGATCTGCATGTCATTTCCATCATATTAAGTACCACTCCTGAAAGGATCAGTGCTCTTTCCGGAAAACTCGGAAGAATCGAAGGTGTTACTGCAAAGGCTATGCAGGCAAACCTATAACATTATTCTCAGGAGGACTCATTATGAAAATCACAACCAAACAACTTGTACAGACTGCACTGCTTCTGGCCATCTGCATTGCCAGTCAGTATTTCAAGAATCTGTCCGTGTATATCACCGGACCGATTGTCAATCTTACCATTATTCTTGCTGTTCTGTCCGTCGGTTTATGGAGCGGATTACTGTTAAGCATCATTGCCCCGGTAACCGCATTTTTCTTCACCGGCTCGCCCATCATGGCTGCAATCCCGCTCATGTTCCCCGCCGTTATGGCAGGAAATGCCGTTCTCGCCGTTACCATCTGGTATTTTCAGAAAAAGACATCCTTCAAGTGGCGTCTGCCTGCCGGCTTAATCGCAGGCTCTGTTTTGAAGGCCGTTTTTATGGGCATCGTGATTGTCCTGATTATTCTTCCCATTTTCGGTGACAACATTGCATCAAAGCTCCCCAAGCCGGAAGCCTTACCTATGGTACTTGCCACCGCAAAGGTCACCTTTTCCGTCACCCAGCTCACTACGGCACTGATCGGAAGTGTCCTGGCTTATCTCATCTGGATGCCGCTGAAAAAATATCTGAAGACAGAAAACTGATTTCATATTACCCCATGTCCTAAAATGCTCTAAAAAAGAGGGGTCGCAAAGCGCCCCCTCAAACTCCTATCGAATATCATATACACTTCTTACTCGTAGACCTTCTGGTCTTCCTTCTATGATTTTGATTCTTTTTTCTCCGGCTTCCATATCAAAATAATTATCTTGCAGGATCAGATCTTCATTTTCATTGAGAATCTCCACATCATGAGCATATGCTTTCGCTTCTACTACAATGGTATCTCCTTCCACGTGACAGCAAAGTTTGGGATCCGGATACGCAAAATATTTGGGCTGGCAGAAAATGACTGTGCTTTCTGACAAAATCTCCCCATTCTCTTTCAGACGATAGATCACATAATCTGAATAAAGATCTGCTTCCGGAAGTTCCACTTTTTCCATCCATTTTGCAGACAGTTCCTCTACCTGCACCACCATGCTTTCCTGTCTTTTTACCGTCCAGTCTACACTTTTCAGCTCCCATTCAACAGTAACCGTTCTTTGTTTCCGGCTTTCGTTGGAAACATTAAAACGCACTGATTTTTTAACTTCATAAGGTTCTGCATTGGGGTTGGTATCCTGACTTAAGATTCCTTCCTCTTCACAGGATAACAACAGCGGTGCAAAAAATCTCCTGGTATAGTAATGCAGTGCTTTCCACCTGCCATAATAATCAATGGCAGACCAGCTTGCCACAGGCCAGCAGTCATTTAACTGCCAAATGATGGTTCCCATACATCTCCCACGGTTTCTTCTAAAATGCTCTACCCCGTAACGCACGGCCTGCGCCTGAAGAAGCTGGGAAGCGTACAATGCCAGTGAAAAACCGGTTGGATACAGATAAGTCTGCTCCATATAATTCATAATCTTGCCATTTGCTGCCTGATTGCGCTGATGTTTTTCCATGACATAGGAAAATATGTTTCGATCCTCTGGTCTGGTAAAGCTTTCACAGGTTTTCAGTAACGGAAACGACTGAAATCCAAATTCGGAAAGATAACGAAAATAAAATTTTCGAAATTCTGTGATGGGCTTGTTTCCATGCCATACATCCCAGTAATGAACATCCCCCCGGTTTTCACTGTTTGGTTCGTCAAAAGCGCCGCCCGAAGATGGACTTGCCGGCCAATAAAATGTATTTGGATCATATTTTTTTACCACTTTGGGCAAAATATATTCATACATTTTCACATAATCACTTTTCAGCCTGGGACGATCGATCCACAGCCCTGCTTCGGTAAACATTTCCATTTCATTATTGCCGCACCATAATCCAAGGGACGCATGGTGACGGATTCTTCTGATATTGTCCTTAAACTCTGCAATGATATTTTCCTCAAACTCTTCTGTCAGATCATATCCTGCGCAGGCAAACATGAAATCTTCCCACACGATCAGTCCCAGTTCATCACAAATATCCCAAAAGAAATCAGAAGGATAATAACCTCCTCCCCATACCCGGATACAGTTAAAATGAGCGCGCTTTGCCTGTATCAGAAGATTTCTGGTGCGTTCCGGTGTCACTCTTGCCAGGATATTGTCTTCCGGAATATAATCCCCACCCATGGCAAAAATAGGAACTCCGTTTACCTCATGGGCAAAAGATTCTCCAAATGCATCCTTTTCTCTTCTCACCGTCATGGTTCGAAGACCGATTCTCTTTGTATCTGTATCGATCACCTGTCCATTCTTAAGGAGCTCTGTTTGCACCTGATATAAAGGCTGATCTCCATATCCGTTTGGCCACCATAACTTTGGATTCTGAATCAGAATCTTTATTTGGGAGTTTTCCTCCTGTACTCCGGCCGGTTTCTGATAGACGCTGGTTTCTCCGTCAGGATCTGTGATCCGGATCCGCCATTCCAGATTTTCTGCTTTTTCACTGCTTTTTCCTGCCAGTTCCAGTTTCAGATCCGCAAGAAGCGTTACCTGTTCTTTTTCATGAACCTGTGTAAAATAAACAGAATCAATTCTGGCATCTGAATAGGCCAGAAGCTTTACTTCTCTCCAGAGTCCTACATCAGGAAGTCGTGGGCCCCAGTCCCAGCCAAACATACAGTGTGCTTTTCGGATACTCGGAAATCCCCGCATAGCATCAGAAGTTCCCTCCACATGATTTTTCTCATACATTTCCCTGATATACCGGGTCGGAGAATGAAAAACCACCCGCAGGCTGTTTTCGCCCTTCTTCAATAAGCCATTCACCAAAAATTCCCAGATCCTGTGCATATTATTTACATAAGCAAGATGGGCCTCATTTAGATAAATATCTGCCAGAGTGTCAATTCCCTCAAAACGAAGAAGTTGCACCTCCTCCTTCCGGATTTTTTCGTCTGCCTCAAACAGAGTCTCATAAACAAAATCCTGTTCCATGATCTTCAGTGCTTTCAATTCATTATCCCGATAGTAAGGATCTTCCATTTTTCCAGCCTGTAAAAGATCATGATACACACTTCCCGGAACGGACGCTGCAATTCGTTCCTCTTTTCCTGCAGCATGCATGGTCCATCCTGCGTGAATGTTCCTTTGTTCCATTGTATTCCTCCTTTTATCCAAAAAGCTTCTCTTGTGCCTCTTCTCTTTGTGCAAACGGACCCGGAATTGGTCTTAAATCCCGTTTTCTTCCAAGAATATCTTCATTCATGATGATTGGCGTTCCATCGGGATTTTCAAAAGCTTCCTCTGGCTCAAATGCCATTCCCAAAATCCCGGTGGAAATCATCTGACAAGAGATGTCGGGCAAAACCTCATACAAATTTGTTTTCAGATGATACGTTCCATTTTCTTCGACCAGAGAAAGCTCAACCGGATCCTTGACCGCAGCAAAATCCTTCTCCTTTTTGCACGGCTTTGCTCCGTTAAAGAACACATTTCCCCCTGTCCATACCGGGAGTGGAATATAATAGTGATCCGATGCCGGTGCGCCCATTCCACAATACCCTTCAAATTCCTTTTCAAATTCTTCCCATGTCATATAATCATCATAGGGTTTGGTTCCCACGGTTGTATTATGATCCGTCCACTGATCTTCATAGGTCTTGTTGAAATCTTCAAACGCCTTAATGCCGGGACGAACCGGCTGCTGGACAAAAATATTATTGTAGAATCGAACATCACCATGAAGAATGGTCATAAATCCGGCAACTTCCGTCTGATGGACTCTGTGATAAGGAGTAAAACGCGGAGATGGAAGCGTAACAGAACCATTGTTTACCCCTCTTCCCACTGCCGTAATGGAACCCGCGATCAGGTTATGTACAAAAGCGCCTCCCTGGCTGCAGAATTTGATTGCAAAATCAGAAAGCAGAATATTATTATCGATCAATGTAGGTCCATGGGAAACTTCCACGAAAATGTCCTCTCCGATTCCCGTTCCGTTTTCCATAGTGGTATTGTAATCATCCGGAAGGCAATTATCATGGAACAGATTCTGGGTAACACGGGTTCCCTGCGCCTGCCAGTCCAGCCACAAGCCTCTGGTGCAATGATGAAAATGATTTCTGCGGATGATCACGTCAATGGCTGCATGCATTTTAATGCCGCCAATTTCTGCTCCTGCCAGGTTTTGTTTGTTGTTGATATGATGAATATGATTATCCTCAATAACAGAGAATACACCACCAAGATGCCCTACGATTCCGGTCTGTCCACAGTCATGAATATTGCAGCGGCGAATCACATGGGAACCGATCTTCTCTTTGTTCCAGCCTTCGTACTGAGCCTGACAGATGCAATCCCGCTCCGTCTGTGTTCCATCTTTGAATTTGATCTTGGACCACTTGTTGTCATTTTCCGGCTGGAGATATTTTCCAAGTGAAATTCCGCTGCATTTGGAATCCGATACTTCACAGTCTTCGATAATCCATCCTTTTGATCAATGCGGTCCGATCATCCCTTCCTGATAAGCGGTAGGAGGTGCCCACTGGGTCGCAGCCTGCTTCACCACAAATCCAGACAATGTGATATAATCTACATGCTCTCCGGAAGGATAAAAACAGGTTCTTCTCACATTGATCTCTACATTTTCCTGATTGGGATCTATTCCCTGGAAATTTCCATAGATCACTGTTTCATCCCTTTCCGTATCCTGAACCGTATACCAGGTATATACGCTGAATTCATGATCCCAGGAAAGTCTGTATACTTCCGGCTTCATCACTTTGTCCAGAGAGGTTACTTCATACATGGATTTTCCATTCAGATAAACTTCGCCGGTATGGGCAATAAAGGTAGCGATAAACCAGTCTCCACGTACCAGTGTTGTATAGGGATTATAATCCCCGAAATTCCCGTTCGGAATCCGCGCCACCCACACATTTCCTTCATAATTCTCCCAGTTTTTCACCGGTTCTGCACCTGTGATCACCGCTTTCCCTTTTTCCTGGGAGCGGTAAATGATTCTGGCCTCTCTGGTGCCGGCATTCTTTGGATCCACCCACTCACGATAAACTCCTGGTGCCACGATCACCTCGTCCCCCGGTCTGGCAAGCTTTGCGGCTTCCCCGATCGTCTGTAAAGGATGTTCCATTGTTCCGTCTCCGCCAAATCCGGCCTGTCCGTTTACATATATTTTCATTCTGATCTTCCTCCTGATGATCTCTTTATACACAGAGCGGAAAGACCATTTATGACCTTTCCACTCTGTTCTTTCCATCTATTGTTTTATTTTTCTTGTGAAAAACTCTCTGCGTCTTTCTTTGCCTGATCATACAGACTTACAATTTCCTCTCTTGCCTGCTGGAAATTCATTGCATCAAGCTGTGACATTGCTTCTTTGCGAATGGAATCAAACTCTTCATCGTCCTTTGCCATGATCGCTTTTACAGCCTCCACATTCATATACTGGTCGCACTGTGCAAGGATGTTCTGGGTTTCCTCACTCGGTGACTGGGCAAGCGTTGTAAACAACATGTATTCAGACTGATTCTTTACCTTTCCCTGCTTCTCCAGGTCATGTAAAACCATTCCGGGATAGAGATAATCTCCACCAAGCTGTTCGTGATAGTAATCACAGTAGTCTTTATCAATTTCCGGAAGATCCGCCGCTTTTTCTTCATTTGACCTGAATACATTTGCCGGAGATCCATCACTTAAAATCTGAATGTCACGGATACCGCACAACTTGTTGTACATGGTAACGCCCGTCGTAGTTGTATAATTGGTATCATTTTTGATCAGATCCCTCATTTTATCGGTCGGAACGGCTTTTCCGTCTTTCATTTCCCAGTGTTCGCCTTCTACACCACTGTAGATCAGGCGTGCACCTTCTTCTGAATTACAGAAATCAATGAGCTGCATTGCTTTTTCCGGATATTTACAGTTCGTTGTAATTGCGGTCGCATATTCAATTCCCTGTCCAATCGGAGCATCTGTAGACGTAATACCGGAAATATACGGATAACCGTCACTTGGCAGTTTTTCAAATCCCCAATCCGGATGTCCGCTTGCTGCCAATGTCTTGTTGATGCTTTCTGTCTGCCAGCTTGCATATGCCATCAGCACCTGTCCATTCTGACATTTTTCCCAGAACTGGTCGTTCTTCATCGTAAAGGCTTCCGGATCCAGAATTCCCATATTGTAAGCTTTATTGTAAAACTTCAAAGATTCCCAGAAGGCATCTGTGTTGTAGTTTACATCCACTTCACCAGTCTCACGGTTTGCAATTGCGCCATTCGAAAGATCCAGATAACCCATCTCTCTTACGTTTGCAATCCACCACGGCCACACACCCCAGTCACTCCATCCGCTGATGGCATAAATGGATTTTCCATCTGCCAGATCATTTTCATTTGCATAATCCTGCATTTCTTTTAACACGTTCAGATAATCATCGGTGGTCTTAATTTCCGGGCATCCGATTGCCTTATATACGTCCCATCTGGTCATCAGACCCACATTTTCGATGCTATAGCTGATATCCGGATTTTCTTCATCCTTGGAATAACCCAGAATCGGAATAAAATAAATCTTATCTTCTCCGTTGCTGGCAAATTTCCTGGAATATTCCAGACGTTCCGGGAAATTTTTCTTGATATTTTCTCCATACTGATCAATGAGATCATCCAGAGCGATCAGCTGTCCACTGGAGATCAGGGAAGAATAGGTCACGCCTTGCTGTGCATTGTTGGAATAAATGATATCCGGAAGATCTCCTCCTGCCATCAATACGGAGAACTTCTGGGAATCTCCCTGCACAATATCCAATTTTATCCCAAGCTTTTCTTCCAGTACTTTGGCAACAGCATTATCCTGTATGCCGGGTGTAAGAACCTCCGTATTCCATACGGTTAACGTCACAGGTTCTTCTGAACCGGCAGCATCCACTGCTGCTTCTTCTTTTGTACTGTCGCCGGAACCGGATTCATTAGATCCGCCACAGCCGGCCATACTTATTACCATTCCTGCTGCCAGTAACCCTGCCAGCGCCTTTTTTAAATACTTCTTTTTCATATCATGTCCTCCTGACATTTTTATTTTTTCAGCCCTTGACTGCTCCCATCATAATTCCTTTTACAAAATATCTTTGCAAGAAAGGATAAACGCACATGATTGGAACAACTACAATGACTGTAATGCACATTTTTACGGAAGTTGGTGTGATCATGCTTGCAGCCGCGGAAGCATCCATTGCGGAACTTGACATCTGCTGAAAGCGGTTTGCCTGATTCAGATAATTATACAGGATCATCTGTAAGGTCTGAAGCTTTGCATCTGTAACCAGAAAATAGTTATCGGTCCATGCATTCCATTGCCCTACAATGGCATAAACACCAATGGTTGCGATGATCGGTTTGGAAAGCGGCATCACAATCCTGGAGTATCTGGTAAGAATGCCCGCCCCATCGATCATTGCCGATTCTTCCAGTTCTCTTGGTAATGATTCGATATATGTCTTAATCAGAATCACATAATAAGCCGTTACAAACCCCGGTAAAACATAAAGCAGAAAATTGTTCTGCAAATGATAGGTTTTCATTGTCATGTACCACGGGATCAAACCGGCATTTAAATACATGGTAAGCACTGCTATACGGTAGATTACTTTCCTTCCGATCATGTGCTCATTTGTGACCAGATAAGCGAAAAAGGAAGAACCTACGATTGTAAGTACTGCTCCAATGATACTTCTTCCCACCGAGACCAGCATTGCCAGCGGAATGTCGTTCAGAAGAAGGATTCCTTTAAATGTATTAAGACTGAATCCTTTTGGAAGAAGGAACAAGCCCGATGCTGCTTTATTTGGATCACTGATGGAATAAATAATAACGTAATAAAACGGATAAATACACATGATCATAAACAACGCCAGGATGATATAGATGATCACATCCGCCACCTTATTGCCTATTGATCTTTTAATATGTGTACTTTCAGGTGGATTTTTTTTCGTCATGTTTTTTTCCTCTTCTCTTAAATAATAGATACGCCGCGGATCTTCTTGGAAAACTTGTTCGCACCAAACAAAAGTACTACCGAAATCACTGTCTTGAACATTCCAAGGGCGATCGACTGTGGATAATTGTTGGTAAGTACACCGATCTTGTATACATAGTAATCAAGTACTTCCAGCTTGTCTGCCGTTAACGGATTGTAAAAGATGAAATACTGATCAAATCCGTTGCTGAGGATGTTACTGATCTGAAGAAGCAAAAGTACAAAAAATGTAGGATACAATCCCGGAACCGTTACATTCATGATCCTTTGGAAACGGTTGGCGCCATCCACCTGTGCTGCATCGTACAGTTCCTGATCGATTCCGGCAATGGAAGCAATATAGATGATTGCGCTCCAGCCAAGGGTTTTCCAGGTGGCCAGTGCCCATTGGAACATCCATGCGTGATCGTTATTTCCAAGTGGGTTAACCGTAGCCGCAAGCCCTGCTTTTGACAACGCATTGTTTACCATTCCGTCTGAAGAAAACATGGCAAACGCAAGTGTAAATACGACGATCCAGCTGATAAAGTTGGGAAGTGTGGTAAACGTCTGAACCAGTTTTTTAAATTTCGTTGAACGTATCTCATTGATCAGGATTGCAAACACCATGGGCAATGGTGCAAACACAAGTCCAATCAGACTCAGTGCGAATGTATTTCGCATAACACGGATCAGTTCTGCCCGGTTCTGCCAGATTGTCGTAAAATTTTTTAATCCTACGAAGTTACTGCCAAGCAGGGACATTCCTGTACGGTAATCGGTAAACGCATATGCCCATCCAAACAATGGCACATAGCAAAATGCAATCACAAATGCCACAAACGGCAATGATAGAAGCAACAGTTTTACTCCTTCCTGGTTTTTCCTTTTCAAAGAAAAGCCCCCTTTCCTTTTTTCTTTGCTTTTGTTGAGATGATTATAGGAAATCTGCCAGGTAACTTCCATTCACAATCTACTCATTTCTTGACAAGAAAGAAAAAAATCAAAAAGGGGGATGTATCAAACATGTGAAAAATTCTGATTTATATTCCAAAATTACGCATTTCATTTTCAGAGCCTGTTTCAACCACGCTTTGGAGCTGCTTTTATTCTTCTTTTTCCTCTCCTTTCAGCACCACCATTTCCATAGAAGTCCGTATACTGGTAGGAAACTGCACACAGATCGTCGTTCCCATACCCTTTTCGCTGGTGATCCGCATTTCGTAGTGCTCTCCATAATAAACCTGGATGCGCCGGTAAACATTTCGAAGCCCTATGTGCCTGTGCTTTTCCTCCGGTTCTTCGTTTTCAAAAACCTGACGGCAAAGTTTTCCGAGTTCCTCTTTCGTCATCCCGTCTCCGTCATCCTGCACGGTAATATTCCAAAGTTCTCCTGTTTCTTTCATGCAGACCAGAATATGGCCTTCTCCACCTCTTTTTTCAAATCCATGAGTAATGGAGTTTTCCAGCATGGGCTGCAGGATAAACCGTAGTATTTTTGCATCCTCATGTTCCTGCTCTACCTGATATTCCACATCAATTTTTCCTTCAAAACGATAATTCATGATCTTGATATAATTTTGAAGATAGCTGATTTCTTCTGCAGCAGACCATTCCTTTTGTTCGCTTCTGTATATAGGAGACAAAATATTTCCCAATGCGGTAATACAGTCCACGATGGTATTGGAATTTACAATCATTGCCATATATTTGATGTTAGACAATGTGTTAAACAGAAAATGGGGATTGATCTGCGCCTGAAGAACATTTTCTTCCAGACTTTTCTTCTCTTCTTCCATATTCTGTATCTGGCTGACCATTTTTTCAATGCTGCGTGACATCTGGTCAAACTGTTCTCCCAGCTGTCCCAGTTCATTTCTGCTCTGCTCCTCCAACTGAGTCCCCAGATCGTATTTCTGCATCTTTTTCATGGCGATACGAAGCTGATCCAAAGGCTTGGTAACACGGTAAAGGAAGTAACCGGCCGCTGCTATTCCTGCCACCAGTGCAATCACAAACGTTCCGGCAAACAATTTTCTCAAATCATTGATGTTTTCGTAAAGAACAGATAATGGCACCGTAAATACCAAAGTCCATTCCATTCCTTTTTCCCCCTGTACCTTTCGATAGTTGATCTGTGTGTCTTCAATCACCATATCGCCCATTTCTTCTTTTTCCAGGAGATCTGCAAGATCATATGTTTTCCCAAGCAACTGATTTTCACGATCTACGACCACTTTCCCATTCTCATCCAGCACAAAACTTTTATGCCCTTCTGTCTCTCCTACCGGCAGCATCAGTTCATTTAATTTGGATTCCCGTATATTGACGATTACCGTTCCTACATGTCTGGTGTTATAGTTGATACTTCTGGCTACTGTAATATAAGGCGTAGTATCCATTTGTCCCCCATTATTCAAAGTAAGATCAAAATCAGCAGCGGTATATCCCCCTGCCCAATAGGTACGCCAGGGTGTATCCGTGTTCTCTTTTTGTATCTGACTTCCATAATAAGCAGCAGGAATTTCCCGATCCAGATACAGATCATTTCGCGTGGGCGTCATAGAAAAAACCACGCCCTTTTCTCCAAAGAAAAATACGGACTCGACTTCTTCATAGCTGCTGGTTATCTTTCGTGCAGAATCCAGGATCTCAGAAAGCTCAAGGATCACATCACTGGAATTTTCCCATCCGTTTTCCAGATATTCTGTGACCCCGTTGATCTGAGAAAGGGACAGAAGCATCTTGTCGATTTCTTTTGCATAAGTAACCAGATTGTATTCGCTCTGATCAAAATACTGTTGGGTAAGAGCTGCGGACTGCTCCTCCAGCACCACTTCCGTCCTTTTGTATGTAATCAGAATCACGGAACTCATCATAAGCGTCATAAGACCCATAAAAAAGATGACCAACTGGGTTTTCAGACGCAGGCCAAAGTTTTTCTGTAAAAAAATTTTCTTCTGCATTCTAAATTTCTCCCTGGATCTCACAGATTTCCCTGCGGAAGTCACTTGGTGAAAATCCGGTTACTTTTTTGAAACTTCTGCTGAAATAACTTTCATTGGCAAAGCCAGTTTCCACCGCTACCTCGTATGATTTCATATTCGTTGTCATCAGAAGGGTTTTGGCTTTGCTGATCCTGTATTCCATCACGTATTTGCTCACATTCATTCCGATTTCCTTTTTGAAAAGGCTGCATATATAATGGGAACTGACCTGTGCATGCTCTGCAATATCTTCCAGTGAAATGTCATTTTTATAATTTCTCCGGATATATTCCACCGCCATGGAAACCGGTTTGCTCACATAAGCGGTGTTTCCAAACATCGCTGAGTTCAGTTTCTCGCAGAATTTCAGATAAGCCTCCTGAAGCTCCTGCAGAGTCTGTGCGTACTCCATACATTTTTGTGCATCGCTGACACATTGTCTTCTTTGCTGATCACTCATGGCATTTTCCCGGATCTGCGTTTCTGCCATTTGCAGATATGCCTGGTAAAATGTTTTGTAATTCAGATTCAGCAGAAGTTCCTCTCTGGAATCCTGTAAAAAACTTCTGGATTTTTCCGGCAGAAGTCCCTGCTCCAAAAATGCATCCAGCTGTTCTTCTACCAGCTTCTGCTTATCCTCCCGCAGCACTTTCTTGTAAAACAGCAGCTGCTCCGGTGGATAATAAAATTTGCTCTCCAATGCAGTTTCACACTGTCCGTACATAAGATTCAGATTTTCCAGTCCATTACAGATCTGGCTCACCGCAATGCTCGGCTTAATCCCGAAATAGGTAAAAAATGTCTTTTGCACACGACGCAGCAGCTCTTCATAATGATATTCCGCAACGGAGTCGTCGCCTTCTTCCGACGCCAGTATCAGGTACGTCTGCCCATTTTCCCGGATTCCCATTCCTTTCATGCTTCGCCCGATCAGTTCATCCAGAATATTCAATATGGAAAAGCTGACGATTCCTCCATATTTATCACGAAAACGTTCTTTCAGAAGTTCTTCATTTCCAACCTGTACCGCTGCCAGCATCAGATTTTTGGAATAAAATGGAAGGGAAAGCTTTTCCAGTTTTTCCATTGCGGTCTGATCCTTATAATGCATCACATTCAGCAAAAGATCCTCCAGCTGCTCTTTGGGCACTTCCTTGTTCCTTTGTACTTCATCCAGTACTCTTAATTCTGTCAGTGCTTTGTCAATCACTTTCGCCATGTCTTCCTGTGTCATGGTCAGCTTCAAAATATAATCCGTAACGCCAAGGGACAGTGCTTCTCTGACCAGCGCAAATTCTTCTAGGCAGCTTAAGATAATGATCCTGGTACGATCATCCTGTTCCCGGATCTTTCGGATCAATTCCATTCCGGACATAACCGGCATTTTCAGATCAGTGAGAATCAGATCGGGCTTTTCCTCCTGGTAAGCTTCCCATGCCTGCTGCCCGTTTGCATAGGTTTCCACGTCTCCAATGCCCAGTTTTTCCCAGTCTACGGACATCTTAATTCCCATACGGACAAACATTTCATCTTCCACGATCACTGCTTTGTACATTTTTCTTTCGTTCTCCCATATTTTTTTAATATATGTAACTATATCACAACTTTAGCCGGCCTTCAAAATCCTCAAAGGCCGGCTCTTTTTGTTTCTTATAAAATTGCCATAGTTCTCTTTTTTCTGTCTTTCTCTCCATCCAGCGCAAACTGATAACAAAAACTATCTGAGAAGGTATCTGCCGGTATTGTCCCACAGAAAATAAAGTCCGTTACCCTTAACAGTTTTATTTCCTGTACATTACTGGTATCATGCAGCGGATGCCAGTATAAACTTGCCGTTCCTGCTCCTTTTGTGGCAAGCACTTTCACATTCCATGTATCTGTTTTCTTCAGGTAAGAAGGTTCTGACAGACATACACACCGCTTTTTTATTTTTTCATCCGGTATCTGTTCCCAGTCTGTCACTTCACATCCTGCTGCACGCAGTTTCTCATCTATTTTTTTCTTAAATGGAAGCAGGTTTCTCTGTGCAAGTGCTGCCAAGTTTCCCATATCCCCCATGGAACAAATGAAATTACAACAATCTGCTGCCATATCCCCGGCTGTTTTTCTTATCTGTTCTGCCTCTTTTTTCAATTCCTCCGGATCTTCCAGTTTTTCAAATATCACCATATGGCATCCAAGACGTGCACATTCCCGCATAAACCAGAATCTTGCAAGCCAGATCTCCCACCGTTCTTTTGCATCCGGATCCAAAATCCTTTCTCCCGCTTTTTCCCATTCATCCACGAACTCATACGAATGCTCCACATAGGAAAGCGGCAGTTCATTCAAATAAATATTTCCAGGACCATCTTCCCATCTGCAAGGTCTTGGAAGCTGACTGTCCAACCTGCATAAAAGGGCTCCCAGTTCTTCCAGACCAAAATAATGGATCCCGAAATCCTTATAAAAATCCTCTGCAAGAAGAATTCTGTCTTGTGTTACCGATTCCGGAATGTAAGCTTCCACTCCTGCCAGTACATTCTCCGGACTTTCATTGCCGGCTTCGTTTCCCGGCTGCTCCTGCTGCTTTTCTGCTTTTTCCCGTTCTTTTGATTTCCATCCGTTTTGCTCCCATGCTGCATCCAGCAGAGCACGGATGTTCATCCCAATGGTTTCTGTCCTCCAGTGGATTCCAATCAGGCCATTGCAGCCGTATTCCTTTGCATCAAAGGCATCCTTTCGGATTCGCTTCACCCACAGCTGCGGCACCAGCAGTGCCGGATCATCTTCCAGCCAGGGGGCTGCCCATTTTGCCCTTCCGGTTACTCTCTGAAAGGATTCCTCTACCGGATCAAATCCCAGATGGCGATTGATACAGGAAAATGGCATTTCTTTTGGAAACAGCTGATCGAACTTCGCACGGTCTTCCTGCGGTCCAAGAGTCCATCCGCACATGGCAAGCTCAAATTTTGCACCAAGCTCTTTTTTTGCCTGCAGGGCACAGGTAACATCCTCTATGGTATTTTGAGTATCATCGGGAGTATTTCCCTTCCATGTCCAGTCCTCCGGAGTCCACAGCCAGTAGTAATCCAGCGGATACAACTGCCCGATCCGTTTAAACATCCCTTCGTATAAAGCTTTTTTCTCAGCCGTTCCACTTTCCGCCTTTATCCGCTTTTGCAATGTTTTCGGAATGGTCAGCGGTGTTTCCGTTCCAATACAGTTTTGGATTCCCAATCTGTGTGCCTCCTGAAGCACATCAGCAAAAAACAATCCGCTTTTCTGAAAAATGTCCCGGTATTTCTCAGATACAGCCTCCGGATCTTCCTTCCAGGATGAGGCAAGGTTCTCCTGATATGTTCCCCCAGGTCCGTGTTTCATATAGGACGCTGCCATATCGTCTTCCGTAAAAAAACGTCCAAGTCCAAAAGGATACTCCGAGGTTTTGCCGGGATGGTATCCCCAGCTATCTCCTTCGGTTCGAAAATGCTGTACCGGATAGGCACTTTTCACCTGACCGTTTTCCTCCACATCCTCCGAAGGGCCAATCCATACAAGAGGTTCTGCTGTCATCTTATCCGGTTCTTTCTCATTCTCCGGATAGGTGTGATACCCCAGAAAATTTCCTTTCATTTTGGTCAGCTGCATCATGACACGATTATAATTTTCTCTTTCCCACCAATCCGGTCCTTCCGGAAAATCATGAAAAGGAAGCAAACCGCGAATCTCGAACAGTGGTTTTTTGCTATGATCCAGATTTAGTTCACAGATTTTCTTTTCCTGCGTTTCCCCCGGAAATACATCTTCCTCAATATAAAACCGCATTCCCAGCTCTTCCAGGAAATCATAGACGGCATAAAGACAGCCGTGCATGCTTTCCCCTTCCAGAAGCACGATCCGGGAAGCCTGTTTTATTCCTTTGTTTCCTAATATGGAAAGCAGCTCCCCGGGGCACTCGTCTGCCGGCTTTGCCAAAACGTGAAACGAATCTTTCTCCTTCTTGCCTTGCCCGGCCTTTCCATCTTGGGATTCCATCCGGTTTTCATTGACTCTCATCAGAATACAATTTGACCTGTCCATCTGATCTTTCCATGCTCCACCCCCAAAGTCCGGCTCTTCTGCAATAATTACCTGATACCCTAACCGTGTGAGGTAACGGTCCAACTCTTTCTGAATCAACTTTTTCTGAAAGCAGACTTCACTGCTTACGGTGTCCGGCTTCACATTGTCTGTATTTAAAAACAGCACGGTTACCGGCTGTTGGAGCTCATCCAGAATCCAGGAAGTCAGTCCTTTCATTCCCTTTCTTCTGGTCTCATTTAAGACACTTTCCATATCCAGATCATCAAACAGTGTAATCTTTGCATGATTTATTTCCTCCAGGGTATGTCCCTGAAGTATTTTTTTCCATATATACAGAAGTCCTTTCACAATCAGCGTATCCGAATCTACGGACAAAAAAATTCTTCCATTTTTCAATTCTTTATGAATCCATATCTTTGACAGGCAGCCTGCGTATAGATTCTCATCGGTTTTCCATTCCTCCGGCATAGGCTCTAACTGACTTCCCAGAAAGATCACATATCCGTATTTATCGAATTCATCTTCGTAAGTATCCAGTTTTTCCAGAAACTCTTTTTGTTTTTCTTCTATCGTCATAGTATTCTTCCCACTTCAGACACGCTCTAAAATTCGCTCCAATGCTTCTGTGAATTTCTCTACATCTTCCATATCGGTATACATTCCAACAGAAATCCGTAACGTTCCCTCCGGTAATCCATAATGTTTCATCAGAGGCTGCGCACAATGCATGCCGCTTCTTACCGCTATTTTCTGTGCATCGAAAAGGATTGCCCCATCAAAAGGGTGCAGGCCTTCTATTTCAAAAGACAGAATTCCATGAGAAATTTCCGGATCTACCGGAAATTTCACTCTTTCCAGGTTTCGGATTTTCTGCACCATTGCCCGGAAAATCTGTTCCTCCGATTTTCTGATTTCTTCCATTCCAAAGGTGCTTAAATAATCCAGTGCCTTTCCAAGTCCCACTGCCCCCACATAATCCGGCGTTCCCGCTTCGAATCGGTAGGGTGCTTCCTGAAAACTGCTTGTTGCAATGGATACCTGATCAATCATCTCTCCGCCATACTGCCAAGGCTCCATCTGATTCAAAATATCCTTTTTTCCAAGGAGTAACCCAATTCCGGTCGGACCATACATCTTGTGCCCGGATACTGCATAGAAATCGCAGCCCAGTTTTTCAAAATCCACTGAAATATGTCCCGCTGCCTGGGCTCCATCCACCAGAAGCAGAGCCCCTTTGTCATGTGCCAGCTTTGCTGCTTCTTCCACCGGCTGAAGGATTCCAAACACATTAGTAAGATGTGCCATCGCCACAAGTGCCGTTCGTTCTGTAATGGCTTCTTCCAGCATTTGAAGATCCACATTTTCATTTTCGACGGTTGGAAGTACGATCAGTTTTTTCCCTGTTTTTCTGCACCACTGCTGCCAGGGAACAAAATTGCTGTGATGCTCCGCTACCGTCACCACCACTTCATTTCGATCCTCTGCTACGTATGGCAGATACGAGGAAGCCACCAGATTGATTCCCTCTGTCGCACCTCTTGTAAAAATAACCGTTCCGCTTTCCTTCACATGAAAAAAATCTGCCGCCTTCTGTCGTGCCCTTTCATATTCATCCGTCATAAGACGCCCCCATTTATGAGGGCACCTGTGCACATTTCCATTGTATTTTTCATAAATCCGAAAACTGTTTATCACCGTTTCCGGTTTTTGTGTTGTCGCTGCATTATCCAGATAAACAATGTTACTTTCCTGAAATATAGGAAAATCTTTTTTGCATTCCATCCTCTGTCACCTCTTTATAACTGAGCTGATAAAATTTCATCTCCTGTCGGTCTGTAAATTTTCAAAAGTGGCACCTTCTCACTGTTCCACTGAATATTCAGTTCCAAAATTTCGCCTGGCTTAGCCCGTGGTATTTTTTCATAAACTGGTGCTTCACCTATTGCGGAAACCATCAGATAGTATCCATTTATTTCATATGCCGGCAAATGTTCTCTTACTTCCAGCTTTATATGAAGCATGTCTTTCTCCTGCCCGAAATACAGCATTTCCACAGGCGCACATTCTCTTTTCACCGCTTCATAAGACGTTTTTTTCTTCCCATACAGATCCACAGCTCCAAAGATCCGGTACCGCAGTGCTCCTTTTCCGTCTTCTCCCATTTGCGTTCTATAATCATTCAGGCAAAAATAAATACATCCATTTATGCCATTTCTTCGATAAATACCGATTTTATCCAGAAAAATCTTTTCGCTTGCTTTATTTCCCCAAGGAAATACCGATTCACATAAGCCAAACTCTGAGATCACCATTGGCTTATCCGGATTTGCCTCACGGTATTCCTTAACGGCCTGATTATTATCAAATCCCACATGCCAGGTTCCGATATATTCATTGCACATCATGATGTCGCTATAACAATTTGCATCATCTTTTGTTCCCCACATCGTATTGGATACAAAGCTTACCGGTCTGTATGGGTTATAGGTATGCACCCATTTCACAATTTCTTTTACATAAGTCTTTGTAATTTCGCTTTGACCGTTTAGCTCATTTCCGATTCCCCAGCTAATAATAGACGGATGATTATAATGCGATTCCATCATTTCCTTAAACTGTGCCTTTACAACTTCTAAAACATTATGTGCAGGCTCATTAGGCTGCCCCCATAGTGGAACTTCCTCCTGAACCAGTATTCCATGCATATCACACCATTGATAAAAACTTTCATCCTGCTGCCAATGCACTCTTGTATAAACACAATTGGACTCCTTTAGAATCTGAAGATATCTGGCAATATCCTCCGGCCGCTCTGCGTTTCCAATTCTCGGATCCGAACCTGGCATCCATTCAGTTCCTACCAGTTCCACTTTTTCTCCATTGAAAACAAAATTGCAACCACAAATTTCAAATTTTCGAAATCCAATCGATGTCTCATAAATATCCCTTATCTTGTCATCTATTTTTGTATATAAACGGAATGTGTACAGTTTTGGTGCATCAAAATGCCACAACTGGACATTCTGTACAAAGATCTCTCCATCTATGGTATTTTCCCCTAAAACAAGCTCTTCTCGTGTGTTCCTTTCTTCACAGCTACCGGCTTCTTTACAAATCCCTTTTTGTAAAAGCTTTCCTTCATCCAGCAATTCATATTCCAAAATATAATGTTCATTTTTTTCTGTCATTTCCACATGATAAAGAATCAACGCCGAGGCTTGCTGCACCCTTTTTCCAATTTTTTCAATTTGGGGAATTGCTTCTATCAACGCTGCTTTCACAGAAAATTGATCTGTTACTAAAAGATAAACCGGACGAAAAATTCCACCATCATCTGCCCAGTCAAACTGGTCATGCCACGGAAGTGCATACGGTGAATAACGATTATCTACCCGAACCGTCAAAAGATTTTCTTCTCCCCATTTTACCGTTTTGGAAATATCTAACATAAATGTAGTAAATCCGGCATTGTAATGGTTTCCTACTTCAACTCCATTTACCCAGAATCTGGCATCCCGATAAACTCCATTAAATTGTAGACGAAGAACCCCATCTTTCCAGTCTTCCTCTACCTGAAACGAATATTGATACCAGGCAATTCCTCGGTAAGTATCTGTTCCATTTCCTACGTTAAAAGTATGAGGAACCAATACATCCTTTGCATCCTCTAACTTTTTTTCATAATATTGTTTTTCCAACCCCTGATCTTGAGGATCAAGCATAAATTTCCATGTATGGTCACATGCAATCTTTTTTCTTATCATAAACTATCCTTTCCAGAATCGTCCATGCCATAAGGCATGGACGATTCTATTTGCCGATCTAGTTATGGTCATGTATGCGTTCCCATAAACAATTTGTAAGTTGTGTCAAAGTTTTGATCTTCACAGTCTGTGACCCATCAAGCTTTACACCAAGTGCTTTTTGAAGACTTAGGATCAAAAGCACTTTTTTGTCCGAAACAGATGTTGCATATGTACATCCACTTGGTTTGTCTGTCTGTATCAGTTTTTCAGCAGGAATCTGATAGATTCTTGCTATGCTCACAGCTGCAAGCTTATCAATCTCATCCTCGTCTGTATCTGCAGGCAGAAGAAATCTTGCCATGGTATAAGCTCGAAGGAGTCCTTCAAATTGCTCATACGTAAGCTTGGGTTGCTCTTTTAACTCTTTCAGGATTTCTTCTGCCGTTGTCCTGTATTTTTTTAATTCTGCATCGTAATCCACTCAGACTACCTCTACCTGAAATCCAGTTGCCTCTCCTACTTTTTTCAGCACATCGGATACATCTCCATAAGCCCATACATAGTGATGTCCATATTCGCACATTCTGTCAAAAAATACATTGATATCCTCTACCTCAGCGAAATACCCAATGTCACATCCAATGTTATCATAACCATGACCCTGAAGAATCGTTGCTCTTCCTGCCATCATACCGGTTGCCTGTGGATTACAGCGAATCAGTGTGATCTTTTCATCCTTGTCCTGGTCAAAATCATACCGGATCGTTGCGCCCCAGTTTCCGGCTGTGAAACTCCGGATCGCATAGTCTGCTTTTTGACAGTCTCTTCCATGCATATAACGGGTTGGAACTGCATGGAACATTTTGAGAAGATTCTGGTTATCTTTCAGGTTTTCCGGTATCTCATGAGGAAGTGCCGGATGAAGATTTCCCATATGCGGCGCATTGTCCAGAATGTTCATCATAACGATCATGGCCACCAGTGCGCTATAATCTGCTTCACACGCAGAAGGAATTCCTTCTTCCTTCAAAAGAGAATGCGTCAGGCAAAATGTATATTTCTCATTGTTCAGACGATGGGTAGCACAGATTTCAAAACAGGGAATGGTAAATGCATTACAGTCATACAAAGACAGCATTTTCTTTGCCGTTACATAAACTTTACAGGAACGGACTACATAATCTCTTGACATGGCATTGTATTTTGCCCCACCGATCAGGTCATCCGCTACTGCTTCCGCTTCTTTGATCTCTTCTTCTGTAAGCTTTCCAATCTCATCCAGAAATTCCCCTGCATTCATAAACTTAAAAGAAATTCCATATGTATTGGTCAGACCGATCAGATCTGTAATGTTGCTTTCCACACCTTTGGAGATAATGTCTCCTTTGAGGATGGAGAGTACACGGGTGTTCCGGATTCCCTTTCTCGCCCGAAGTACCTGCATGATCTTCCAGGTATCCTCCATACGGACCGCTCCATAGGCTTCAAATCCGGCTGCCTTTAAACCGGCTGTTACATCCGTACTGGTGCAGCACCCCACAGCTACAATCGGTTTTTTGAATTTTTTTGCAAGATTCACAGCAATGTGCTGTCCCATCAAGCCTTCCATAAGAATGACATCTGCTTCATAAATATCCGGTTTTACCAGATCCAGTTCTTCCTGACGGAGAATAAATTCATCCAGCTGAGGAAGATATACCGGCTTCAGCAGCTGATAGTGACTGTCATTTCCGTACATTTCCTGAATTGTTTTTTTCATTTTTTCAAAGTTTTCTGCCGCCATCATTTCATCATAGGCACGTTCCAGCTGTTCTCCTTCTCCATAGCGGCATGGCCCCATATAAGGAGTACGATGAATCAGATGTACATACACCGGTTTGATCTTCAATACCATCTCTACACTCTTTTCGATTGCCATTTTTCTCTTCTCCTTCTTCTTTGTGTTCGTTCTTTCACTTTCTTCTGTTATGTTCCTGCTATATTCTTTCCCCACTGGCTTCATTCCTATTTGGAAAGTCTTGGATAGACGATGAATTTAATGCACTGATCCAAGTGGTTATGACACATATCCAGCGCATAAGGAAGCTGATCTAATGTTACTTTGTGTGTGATCAGTTTCTCCATAGGAATCCGTCCCTGTGCAACGCAGTCATACCCAAACTGGAAATCTTCCAGTCTTCCGGGACGGGATAAATTATGATGGTACAAAATATTTTTCCGGTTCATATGAAAGGGGTTCATTCTGTGATTGTGTTTTTCTAATTTTACTTCCACATTTAACCCGCTCATTCTTCCGTTTTCTTTGAGCACTTCAATGGGAATATAAAAAGCATCGTTTTCTTCGGAACGGTCTAATGCGATACACATAAATGCGGTATCCATTTCTCCCACTTCCGTGCCAATTGCGTCTATGATTTCCTGAGCACTCATTTTACTGCGGTTAAATACATGAGAAGCTCCCATTTCCAGTGCTTTGTCCAAACGGTTCTGATACAGGTCTACACAGGTTATTTCTGCACCATACATCTTGGCACATGCAGTCGCTGTAAGTCCCATGGGACCACATCCGATGACCAGAACTTTTTCTCCCGGCTGAATTGATGCACATGCAATGGTACTGCGAAAAGATCCATCAAACATTTCGCAGATACTGGCCACCTCATTGCTCACACCGTCCGGTACTCTTGCAAATCCATATCCCCAGCGGTCTACCGGCACATATTCTGCGAAAGCACCATAAGGAGTATACATGGCAATACGTTCTCCGATTTTTACATCCGTCACTTCACTTCCCAGTTCTACCACTTCCCCACACACTTCATGTCCCAGAATCTGCGGATAATGATCATGGTAGCCATCAAAGATTCCTTCCACAATGTGATTATCCGTTGCATTACAGATTGAAGATGCAAGGGTTTTGATCAAAAACTGCTGTGGTCCGGGCTTTGGCTTGTCCACTTCTTTTACTACAAGCTGTCCAGGTTTTTCTACAACTGCTGCTAACATATATAAGTCCTCCTTTTTAAATAAACTGATGTTCTCTTAACCATCCGGTTTCTCTTTCGCAAAAATACTCCACTCGATCCGGTGTGGTATGCGGCTCCAATGTACAGGTTCCATGATACAAATCATCTTCCAAAATCCGGTTTATGAGTCCTCCTATATTTACACTTCCATCCGGAATTGGTGCATACTGAATGGGTCTTCCCTCATAAATACCGGACATCGGCGCGCCCTGATCCCTTTTTTCCTGTCCGGCTCCTTCCCGGTAAAGGCAGGCATTTTTCAGATGCACATATCCGATATAAGGTTTCAGGATCTCATAGGCGGCCGGAAAGCCTTCTTCACTTGCATGAAAATAATTAACTGCATCCAGATTGGTCTTAAACGCAGAGTCGTGAAAATGTTCCACGATCTTCGCGGTGGTCTCCGGATGACGAGTCACATCATGAGCCTCATTTTCCAATACCAGTGTTATTCCTCTCTTTTTCGCATAGTCCAAAGGTTCTGCCCAGTATTGGTCTAACTTGTCAAAATCCGGCTTTTCATCCAGATTGATGAAATAACAATAATGATTTACTACCTTCGCCCCAACTGCCACTGCCGCATCAATGGTTCCCTTCATAATCTGACGGTACCAGTTTTCATCTTTTACCGCTGCTTCCACAAAAGCAGCTTCCTGCGTCACGCAATCAATGGCAACCTTTTTCTCTTCTTTGATCTTTACGATCTGGCTGATGTCGCGGTCACAATAGCCAAGTCCCTCTCCCGGAACATTTACCGGCCACAGTTCAAAGTGTGTGATCCCATATTTTTCTTTTGCAAGATCTACAATCTTGTCAAATGTTTTTATTTCTCCCAAAGCCTGTCCCGTCAGTCCAAGTGTTATTTTTTTCATTCCTTATCCTCCCAGTGATAGATCACTTTCATATATTCGTCTGGATGTTTCATAAGATTTTCAAACATTTCCGGCATTTTGGAAAATCCAGCCCTATGGGTGATCAGTGGCTCTATTTTTATTTTCCCCTGTTCGACCAGTGCAATTACATCTTTCCCTTTTTCCCGGATATGTTCCATATTGTTTTCCGGGCAAACCATGGTAAGATTGGTGCTTTGAAGCAGATAAGGGGAAAAATGCATTCCGTGTTCCGGATGTCCATAGGAGACCAGCGTTCCATACGATCTGGTTGCACGAATCACCCAGTCCGCGGTAGGTTCGTTCTCTAACCGGTCATCTCCCATCATATATACGGAAATATCGGATTTGTCCATCCTTTGTCCTTCTTCTGCCGTGAGCAAAGAAGGATCGTAAACTTCATCGATTCCAAGAGATAATGCCAGTTTTCTACGGTTTTCATACAAATCCCAGCCAACGATCTTTTCATACCCCAGTGCCCTTGCATATTGAAGTAAAACCTGTCCACTTGGCCCAAGGCCACAGATCAGCAGTCTTTTTCGATCTTGCTTCGCTGGATATTGCATCAGTGCCCGACATGCCGCAAGCACCAGTTCCATCACCGGACATTCATCCCTTGTAATATTTTTCGGGACTTCAAATACTGCCGTCTGATATGGGCTGACTAACTGATATTGTGCAAATGCACCCGCTTCAAACCACCAGCAGATCTTCTGTCCCACTGTAAATTCCTTTACTTTTTTTCCGGCTTTGACGATTTTGCCGCTGCCTTCATGACCAAAAACGAGAGGAGTCCGGTATGCTTCATGGCCATGGAAGATCCATGGATCTGATCCATTGCAGCTGCATGCCCGGTCAATTTCGACCAGCACCTGTTCCTCAGACGGCTCCGGGATGTTCACTTCCTGTAATTCCAGTTTTCCTGGTTCTGTAAGAATCCATGCTTTCATTTTTTTCTTTTCCATCTTGTTTTCTGCCTTTTCTATGATAAGCCGATTATAGCAATTCCCATTTTTTTATAGAATGTCAAAAATACTCATATCTTTCAAATTTTACACACGGTAGCCGCACTCCTTTCACAGCCCTTATTTTTTCTGAAACAAAATACACGTTCCATGCCATTTTTACGGCACAGAACGTGTATTTCATTTCTCCTTTTTCTACTACTGTCGGCTGTCTCCCAGGCCTCAACCGTTTTCTCAGACATCCCATATAAGCAGCAAAGAGCGTTTGGGTTGAGCTATGGCAGCCTGCCTTATGATTTCTATCTTGGATGTGCGTATGTATGTCTCTGTAAAGCAGATACTGCCAACGTGGACGAACGAAAAACAACGCCCAACTGCATTTCTACAGTTGGGCGTCTTATTTGCTCAGACAGATTCTGCTTTACACAGGTTATTTCATCTGCTCTTCTTGCTTCTTGATCATTCTACGAACCATCTCACCACCGATAGAACCGGCTTCCTTGGATGTTAAGTCACCATTGTAACCTTCCTTAAGGTTTACACCAAGTTCAGAAGCAACTTCTGTTTTGAAACGATCCAAAGCGGCCTTAGCCTCAGGAACTTCTGTTCTATTAGTCTTGTTGCTTGCCATTCTTTTCACCTCCATTTCGAATTAATCAAGTTTACATAACTATTCGTTATTCTACTCGTCTAACAAAACTCACATGTACACATGCTGCGCTTTGCTAAATGGGATAAGCGTTTTGGCTACGCTTATCCTGAAGATTTCTTCAATCAAAGCGCTAACCTATGACTTATCTTGTTCATAGTATCTACGACGGAGATAAAATTATGAATGGAAGTTTTTGCCTAAAAATCTCTTAACTTATGATCTTCCATATGAATATCTTTTTCGATTTTGCGGATCAGAAGACCATAGCTGTAATCCTTACTGACCTCCACTTCCACGCGGTCACCAGCCTTGTGTCCCATCAGTGCTTTTCCAATCGGAGATTCTACACTGATCAGATTCTCCAGGGAATTCCCACGCATGGTTGTCACAATCGTATAGGTCTCCTCCGATCCGTCCTCTTCGAATTGAACGGTCACAATGGAGTTCATGCCAATTTCATCCTCTGCTGCGTCATCCGGAATAATTTCTGCGGTTTTAATCATCCGCTCCAAAAAACGAATCCTGCTTTCATTTTTATTCTTTTCTTTTTTAGCAGCATAATATTCAAAGTTTTCACTTAAATCGCCATGTGCCCTTGCTTCCTTGACATCCTCTAAAAGCTTTGGCCGGATCACAAGCTTCCGCTCCTCTATTTCCTTCTGCATGGCATCAATATCTCTTTGTGTCAACTGATTAAACATAATGATTACTTCTTTCTTTTAGTTTACATAACATATTTTCTTTGCTAATGCGTCTGCGGCCTCTTTTCCCTTAAAGAATTCTACAATGACAAGACCGAAATCAACCGACGCTCCCATACCTCTTCCGGTGATGATCTGTCCATCCCGTACAGCACCCTGTTCTACAATCGTTGCTCCCGTCAGCTGCTCTTCAAATCCCGGGAAACAGATCGCATTCTTTCCATTCAGATGTCCACGGTGTCCCAGAATGGAAGGTGCTGCACAGATCGCTGCTACCGCCTTTCCCTCATTTACAAAGGCATCGATCTGCTTCATCAACGGCTCAAACGCCTCCAGATTCTTCGTTCCAGGTCCTCCTCCCGGAAGCACCAGCATCTGCGCCTGTCCAAAGTCCACCTCATCAAACAGCTTATCCATCTGTACCGGAATCTTATGCGATCCCACTACTGTTCGATCTCCGGTCACCGATACCGTTGTCACATCAATATCTGCCCTGCGCATCAGATCCACACAGGTTAACCCCTCGATTTCCTCAAATCCCGTTGCAAAAAAAACATATACTTCACTCATTACTTTACTTCCTTTCCATATATTTTCATACATTTTTAGCATGCTGCGTATTGATTTGCAATAGTTCAACCATATCCATTCATAAATCTCTTCATATAATGTTAAAACACACAGTACACTTTCTGTTTTAGAGAATTATACCGTCTATAGTCTATCACGCACCATCATAAGAGTATAACCCAGCAGGTTTTGTCCCTTCCATTTTACCTGATCAAGCCTGTCAGGGTCATGCATGGACAGACCGATTCCCCATATCCGGTCTTTCACTGCACACTCGGCAAGAACAGCACTTCCTGTCTCTTTCAGTTGTTTCCTCAAATCAGGGCTTTGCGAGAACTTTGCCAAAAGTCCCTCATAGACAACGATCTGCCGGACACCATTCCACAGGCTTTCATCATAGCCTGACACAAGCCGTCCGAGAGCCTTGATTTCGGCAACATCTTCCGTGGCGAGGATCTGCTCTGCAACTTTCACATCACCAAAGCAAACCGCTTTGCGATACATCATATATTGCTCCATCGTGGAAAAGGTAATGCCATCCTTCGTAAATGCAGCAGGATACCAGTTGCTCAAATATCCGTTTTCTCCATTCGGATTGTGAAAACAAATGACTGCCATCACACTTCACCTACTTTTTCCACTGCCAGATTAAGTTCCAGGTCGTGAAGTCCGGCATACGCCTTTTTCAAAAAGGATATGGGGATTTTCTTGACAAGCTCTGCACTTGGCAGGTTGTAGTACCACTGGTAGTAGGCGTAAAATTCTCCGATCCAGGATGGCATAAACCCTTCCAGCGCTTTACCGTCTTTCAGACAGTAGTTTTCTGTTTCGGTGAAATAAGCCCAAAGCTCTTTTGCGTCCATTGTATTGACATAGGCTTTTGCTTCGTCAATACTCTTTCTGGTCTTGCTTGCCATATAGGTATTGATGAACTCCTCGGTATCCTTATCGGAATACTGTTGAGCCACAAGATCAAAGAGTTTTCCCTGGTTTTCTACTACATCATTCAAATATTCTTCTGCATATGCTCGCATTATCTTCACCTCTCAAACAAAGTGCTAAGTCCAACAATACAACCTATATTGTACCACATTATAAACAGACTGTGTTATAATGTGTTGTGCAAATTTTAACAGGTTCATTATTTTAACAACGAAAGGACACTTTTATGGAAATTGAACGTAAATTTTTAATCAGATACCTCCCTGAAAATCTCTCTGACTACAAATGCCTTCACATCGAGCAGGCCTACCTCTGCACCTCCCCTGTAATCCGCATCCGCAGGCAGGATGAGGAATATTACCTCACCTACAAGGGCACCGGACTCCTTGCCCGGGAAGAATACAACCTGCCTTTATCCAGGGAAGGATACGAGCATCTCCGCCCGAAAGCCGATGGCAACATTATTTCCAAAAAACGGTATCTGATTCCAATCACAGATACCGCCTTAAAGGTTGAGCTTGATATATTTGATGCGCCCTTTGCACCATTAATGATTGCCGAAGTGGAATTTCCGGATGTGGAGACTGCCAATGCATTCACTCCGCTTGACTGGTTTCAGGAGGATGTCACGAACAATCCGGAATATCACAACTCCAACCTGTCAAAGCGTATTTTCCAACCCTGAACCTGTATAACTATTCAGGATCACATACCCGAAACAGTTTCAGATGCAGTGTAGTTTATCACCTGTATTTATCCAGGTGGAGCGGTCGATTCCCGGATCACCAGCTCTGCCGGAAAAATCAGATGTTCATGCGATCCGCCTTCTTCTAAGATTTGCAGAAGCAGGCGGACCGTTTTGTCTGCCATGGCTTCTACCGGCTGCCGCATCGTAGACAGCTTCGGGATATAATATTCCCCGAGTGGAATTCCATCAAAACCGGCAACCGACACATCCTCCGGAATCCGTTTTCCGGCCTCATGCAGCGCCCGGCAGGCTCCGATCGCCAGGGTATCCGCAATCGCATACACCGCCGTAAACGGCTCTCCGGACTGCAGCAGCTCTTTCGTCATCCGGTAACCGTTTTCCATCGAATATGGATCGACATCATCCGTTATTTTCAAGATCAGCTTCGGATTTACCGCGATTCCCTGTTCCTTTAACGCATCCTGATAGCCTAAGAGACGGAGCTTTCCAACCGATTCTCCCTCTGCATTTTCTGTAATCAGGGCGATCTGCTTATGCCCGAGTCCCAGAAGATACTCTGCCATCCGGCAGCTTTCTGCCCGGTCATCCACCGCAATGTTGGAATAATTCTTTTTCACACTCTCCTCTGCCACTGTCCCGATCGTACTGAATACAAAAGGGACATTCAGCATCCTGAGCTTTTTCGGATCATGCTGGTAATTGCCTCCCAGAAAAATAATCCCGCGCAGCCGCTTTTCCTTGATCAGGTTCAATGCTACATCCAGCTCATCCTCATAGCTTTCCACATGCTGCATCACCATGGTAAAATGCTTTTCATCAATCTGTTCTTCAATAATCCGGATCACCGAACTGAAAAACGGATTCGTGATGCCCTTAATCAATACCGCAATACAGTTTGCTTCTATCCGTTTCAGATTCCGTGCACTGTTATTGGGGACAAAGCCGGTTTCCCGGATGACCGAAAGGACCCTTTCCCGGGTTTCCGGATTGATATTGGGATGGTTATTGATGGCGCGTGATACCGTACTTGGTCCTACCCCGCATTTTCTGGCAATATCCTTGATTGTCATTTCTCCCATCTTCCATCCCTCTTTCTTCTTTTTTGTAACTCTTTTTTCTCTCTGTATTTCTCCTGGTCTTTCCGTATCCTTCTCTGGCTTTTTCCGGCTTTCTTCCACAGCCTTCTCTTTTTCTTCCTATCTTTATTTTTCTTTCACACGTCCATAAAGTTTACATAACTCCAGAATCTCTTCTGCCAGTTCCGGTGAGAGCTGTTCTGCACTCATCCGCCACTTCCAGTTATCTCCCAGGGTAGACGGTGTGTTGATTCTGGCTTCACTGCCAAGCTCCAGATAATCCTGCATCGGAATAATTGCCGTATCGGATACACTTGCAATTGCTGCCCGGATAAACTCCCAGGTCACCTTCTTATTCCCCTTGATGTTCAGGTAGTTCTTTGCAAAGCGTCGGTCACATGCCGGAATCGTATGATACCAGCCAAGTGTTGTGTCATTGTCATGTGTTCCGGTATAAACCACACTGTTTGCGGTATAGTTATGCGGCAGATAATCGCTCTCTTCTCTCGAATCAAAGGCAAACTGCAGAATCTTCATTCCCGGATAGCCGGTCTTTTTCACAAGACGGATAACAGACGGAGTTAAAAAGCCAAGATCCTCTGCGATCACCGGCTTGTTGCCGATCTGCTCCTTCATCGTCTTAAACAATGCATAGCCGGGTCCCTTCTCCCACTTACCAAACTCTGCGGTCGGATCGCCGTAAGGAATGCTGTAGTATTCATCAAAGCCCCGGAAATGGTCGATTCGTACCACATCATATAATTTATAGCAATAGCCGATTCGTTTCATCCACCATGCAAAGCCGGTCTGCGCATGATAATCCCAACGATACAACGGATTTCCCCAAAGCTGGCCCGTTGCTGAAAATGCATCCGGCGGGCATCCTGCAACCGCTACCGGTTCACCCTTTTCATTCAGTTGGAAAAGCTCCGGATTCGCCCAGGTATCTGCACTGTCAAAAGCAACATAGATCGGAATGTCTCCTACAATCAGAACACCCTTCTCATTCGCATACTTCTTAAGACGGAGCCACTGCGATGCAAAAAGATACTGCTGGAATTCATAGAACAGAATCTCTTCCTTAAGCTCTTCGCGGTATTTCTTCATGGCTTTCTCATCACGATTCCGGATGTCTTCATCCCAGCTTAACCAGTTCACACCCTTAAAATGATCCTTGACTGCCATATACATTGCATAATCTATAAGCCAGTATTCATTTTCCTTCACAAAGCTCTGAAACTCTTCATCTTCTTCGATTTTGCTCTCCAAAAAAGCCTTCTTTAAGAGACGGAACCGGGAAAGATAGATCTTCTCATAATCTACATAACCATCGGTATCTCCCCAATCATAGCTTTCACAGTCCTTCTTCGTGATCCATCCCTTCTCAATCAGCTCCTCCGGATCAATATAATACGGATTTCCTGCAAAGGTGGAAAAGGACTGATACGGGGAATCCCCATATCCGGTCGGTCCTAACGGCAGGATCTGCCAATAGGTCTGTCCGGCTGCTGCCAGGAAGTCCACAAATTCATACGCTTCCCTGGAAAAGGTTCCAATTCCGTAAGGGGACGGAAGACTGGAAACCGGTAATAAAATGCCACTTGCTCTCTTCATATTCTCCATCTCTTTCCGCTATTCCAAAATAGCTGTCAGCACTGTATTTGCGCTATTGGTAACGTTACCAATATCTTGTTAAAAACAGGATAGCACACCGCCTTGCAAAATGCAAGAGGGTGAACTATCCCTGTCCTTACGCCTGTACGGCCATTGCTTTCACCTTTTCAATTGCTTTCTTTACCGGAGGAAGCATAATGATAATTACGGTAATCAGACCTTCTCCCAGGATGTAGGCATAATTATAGGCAATCGGATAAATCGCAGTCAGTGACTTCGGGAAGTTATCCGGCATATAATCCATCCAGTACAGATAGCCGCCGATGGAATGACACAGGCCTCTTACGAGAATTGCCACGAGATAACCCTTTAATAACCCGTTCTTCTGCTTATTGAAGAATCCGGATAGACCTAATGCAGCAAACGCAAAGATGTAATCAAGGCATGCCTGCAGAGGGGATAAAATATAGCTTCCGCCATCCTGAACGAACTGCAGCAGACTGAAGGCGAATGCAGCTGTAAGACCGACCTTGGGTCCATACCAGTAACCGATCATAGTTACAAACAGCATGGAGCAGAGCGTGATGGAACCGCCCCAGGGCATGTTCACGATCTTAATATAAGAGGTGACAAAGCCAAGTGCCAGTGCGACTGCGGAAAAAACAAGCTGCTTGGTAGAAAACGGACTCTTTTTCTGATCCTTGTTCTCTTTGACTCTGGTGCTGATTACTGCTGTCAGAATTACGAGAACTGCAATCAGAATAATCACAGCGACCTCGCCGGCTGTTGTCAATGAAAAGTAGCCGTCTTCTTTGTTTAAAAACAGTGACATAAAAAATCCTCCTTAGACTTTTTACATCGCTAAGGAGGACATAATATGATCCTGTTATCCTGTGCTTCCTTACGCCGGTATTACCCGGTTCAAGTAGTGAGGGTTAATCTGTGTAACAGATAGTAACTGTTCAGCCATGACCATTCATAAGCTGCCGGATTGTACAAATTGGCTAACCAATATATGTGTTTTCCGGCAGCTTATTTCATGTCGGGCGTCCGCCCTATAGAAATGATTGTATAAGCTGACCTTAGTGAGCAAGCTCCCTCGGTCATCTTGCACAATCATTTCTGCACGGCTGAACTGTTACAACAGATAATCTCAGCAAATGCTCCCCTAGCGAAGTGATTGATTTATTTCGGTGATTGCACCGATCGTTATAAAGATACAACGCTTTCCGGCCGGTGTCAATCCCCTGTATGGAATTACATCCGGATTTCCTCACCCAGTGCAAAGGAATAAATAATCCGTTCCTTTACCTTCTTGCCAACGATTCGTTCTAAGGCTTCCGTATAGTATTCCATCTGGGTGTGATAACGCTTCACCAGCTCTTCCCCGGTCTTTACGGCATCGGTCTTATAATCCATAAGGATAAGATCGTCACCCTCTTCAAAAAAGGCATCAATAATTCCCTGAATCAGTACCTGCTCCTCATGCGGAAACTGCGGCTTTACGCGGTCTGCTGCGATGCCAAGTACAAAGGGCTGCTCTTTTTTAAGCTTCTGAAGGTGCTGTGCCTCTGCCATTCTCTGTGCCAGTGAAGATTGAAAAAATATAACAAGCTTTTTCACAGAAACGGCTTCGCTCCATGGCTTCTGCAACAGCTCTTTCTCTACCATGAGTGCAATCTGCCGTTCCAACTCTAAAATCATGTAAGTATCTGCTTCTGATTTCTCAGATTTCTTACTCCGGTTTTCTTCCCGGTTCATTTCTTTATTATTTTCCTCATTATGCTTCTCTTTCTGACTCTGATCTTGTTCCTGATTCTGCTTCCATTCTTGATTTTGTTCCTGTATCTGTGCTTTTGCTTCCAGCACCTTCTCAAAATCAAGCAGCTCCATCACCCGGTGGTAAGCACTTCCGCGGTCTGCCCCCGACATTCCCTGCTCTTCCTGCATAAAGGCTGGAATATACGGCACGATTTCCTTTTCCGGAAACAATTCTCCCGCAAAATCCAGATCCATCTGTGCCTTCTTCAGCTCAGAAACACTGGTCTTTGTCACCAGCTCCTTTAACCCTTCGTCCGCATACCTGCGGTTCATGCGCTGCTGCAGCTTTTCCTTCTGTGCAAGTTCTTCTTCTGACGCCCCTTCCCTCGTAATCCGGTACACAAACTGTTCTCTTTGCAGAAGCTGTCCGCACTCCCCGGAAATCTCCTGCTCCTTCAGCTCTCCTTCACTGATAAACTGTGCATCAGACAATGCCGGCAGAACGAATTGCAGGAACGATCCGGCATTCAAAAGATCCGTAAAACGCATTCGGCCATCCTCGGCCTTCGTATTTTCATATAATGCAATCTGTTCCCTAAGCTTTTCTCCATCCCTGACAACTGCTGTAAGAATCAGCTTTTCCCGGGCACGCGTCATGGCAACATAAAGAACACGCATTTCTTCTGCCAGCGTATCCAGACGCATTTTCAGGGAAACCACATTTTTCTTCGTCATACGGCGCTGAATGCGAAGCTCACTGTCAATCTCATCCACCCCCATCCCCAGATCCATATCGGTCACAAGACGTCCTGTGGTATCCTGCATATTAAACTTCTTGGATAAGCCTGCCACGAAGCACACCGGGAATTCCAGTCCCTTACTCTTATGGATACTCATGATCCGTACGACATCAGCATTTTCATCCAGAATATCCGCTTCTCCGTAATCCACCTCATACTTCGACAGCTGTTCGATGTAGCGCAGAAAATGAAAGACACCATAAAAGCTCGTCTGCTCAAAGGCAGCCGCCTTAGACAAAAGCATTTCCACATTCGCCCTTCGCTGCTCACCACCGGGCTTTGCCGTCACATACTGAAAATACCCGGTTGTATAAATCAATGCTTCCAGCAGCTTATGAATCGGCGTATAAACGGACATCTGCCGGTAATGCTCCAATATGGTTAAAAAGTCCGCGATCTTCTCTTTTAAATCTCCATCATAAGCCCTTAACTGATCGATCAGAGCCATCGGTTTGCCGGCTGCCACTACCGCTTCTGCTGAATCATCCCCCACTACGGTATTCTCTTCTGAAGTATTTTCTCCTGCTTTGTCCTTATCTTCTGAAGCCTTCCCTTCGATCTTCTTGTCCGTCACACCGGCCCGGATTCCCGCAATCTCCTCCTCGCCAAAGCCTCCAAAGTAAGATTTCATCGTTCCATACAGAGGAATATCCTGCCTCGGATTGTCAATCACATGCAGGAACTGCAAAAGCTCCCGGATCTCCGAGGCTTCAAAATACCCGGTGCGGAGGCTCACATAAGCAGGAATTCCCTCCTTTTGCAGCGTCTCCTTAAACTCCTGCGCCCAGCCGGAATTCGTCCGGAGCAGAATCACCATATCCCGGTACTGTACCGGCCGCAGCGCACCTGTCTCCTTGTCCGTCACCTGAAAGCTCTGATACAGTGTACGGATTTTGGCAGCAATTGCCCTGGCTTCAAAGCTGCGCACCGACTCTCCGCTTTCCTCCTCCTGCGTAAAAATCAGATATTCCGTGTCATTCCCGGTGTTTTCCGGATAAGAGGCGCCCTCATAAAGGGCAGCATCCTCATCATAGACAATCCCGCCAAGCTCCTGCCCCATAATCTTCTGAAACAGCGTGTTGACTCCCTCCAAAACCTCTCTACGGCTCCGGAAATTCTTATGCAGGTCAATCCGCTGGCAGCTGGATTCTTCCTTCGTATAGGTATGGTACTTTTCCATGAAAAGCTCCGGTCTTGCCAGACGGAATTTATAAATGCTCTGCTTGACATCTCCTACCATGAAGCGGTTATTTCGTCCGTCCTGTTCTCCGGAAACTGCCATCAGAAGATATTCCTGCACCAGATTACTGTCCTGGTATTCATCAATCAGAATCTCGTCAAAGCACTCCCGGTACTCCTTTGCCGCCCTGGTCGGAACAATCTCCCCGTCCTCTCTGGTAAGCAGAATCTGTAACGCCAGATGCTCCATATCGCCAAAATCGATAATATTGGCCTCGCGCTTTTTCTGCGTAAGCATACGTTCATAAGTGAGCACCAGAGAAATAAGCTCCTCCACCATCGGACAGGCTCTGTGCATCTGTGCAAGCGCCTGTTCGGGAGATCGTAACAGGAAATCGCCTTTCAGCTTCTCGATCTGCTTTTTCACCTCATTACGGAGCTGCTGAGCCATGGCACGTAATGCAGGATCCACAGAGTCATCCTTTTTCGAAGGGAGACGCCCGAAGGTGATCTTCTCCATGACCTCATACTGTTCCTGATAGGTCTCCTTCATCGATGCCTGCTCTAACATCTCCGCTTCCTTTTCAAGAAGCTCCCCATACATATAAGGGCCTGCCGGACGCTCTGACAGCCTGCACGCCTGCCGGAGTTTTCCGGCCAGCTCCCGCAGCATAAAGCACACATGGGAGGTAAGATACCTGCACCACTGCGTCCCGTTCAGCTCCTCCACATCCGCAGCTTTATAATCCTCCATGCAGCCAAGAAGCCAGTCTTCCGGCCAGGGATAGCTCTCTGCGAAGTCATGTAGCTTTTCGATATATTGCATGAGAAGCCGGTCGTTGCTTCCCCCTGTAAAATATTCCACACACTGCAGAAACTTCGGATCTGCCGCATCATATTCCTGCTCAAGCAGTTCATTTAAGGTATCCTGCTGCAACAGCTTCAGTTCTCCCTCATCTGCCACACGGAAGCCGGGATCTAACCCGATCTCATGGAAATGATTGCGGATAACGAAAAGACAGAAGCTGTCGATTGTGGTAATCTGCGCCTTATGTAATAACGCTGCCTGCTTCTGTAAATGCCCGTTAAACGGATCCACTGCAAGCTCCCGGTCAATCGCCTGCCGGATACGCTCGCGCATCTCTGCCGCTGCCGCATTCGTAAAGGTCACTACCAGTAAGCGGTCAATATCCACCGGATGCTCTTTATTCAGAATCATCTGAATGATCCTCTCGACAAGCACCGCCGTTTTACCGGAACCGGCTGCTGCTGAAACCAGAAGATTCCGGTTTCTTAAATCTATGACCTGCTGCTGCTCCTTCGTAAAGGTTACTCCCACGCCGCATCCTCCTTCTTATATCTGTCCTCTGTGAGCAGGCTCCCTCGGACATTTTATGCATTCAGTTCTGCATGGCTGTTTATATGGTTTTGTAAGCATTCACCATCCCATTCATAAGCTGCCAGATTCTACAGACTGACTATATTATATGCATCTCCGGCAGCTTATTTCATGTCGGGCTTACGCCCTATAGAACTGATTGCACAATCTGTCCTCTGTGAGCAGGCTCCCCCGGACATTTTATGCATTCAGTTCTGCATGGCTGAATGCTTACGCATCTTTTCGATGATATCCTGCTCATCCTTAAGGACATCCATGCCATGTCCGGGCTTTCGTTTTTCAAAGCCCGGTATTTTTCCGTCAAATGCACAGATTTCGCGGAACGTACAATAGGTACAGGACTCGGTATTGCCCTGCTCGCAGGGATTGACCTCAATATTTCCCTGTAGGATTTCAGTTCCAAACTGGTGCATCTTCTGGTTTACATAATTCGATATCACTTCGTAATCCTGCCGGTTTACCACACTGGACCGGGTAGATAAGGAGCCGTCACTTTTGCGCTCCACCGGAATAATTGAGGATTTCGTTGCAAAGCTGCCGTCCAGAAGTCCGATGACCTCCTCACTGTCGTTCACCAGTCCATTCATGCGCAGCTCCTTCAAAAGCTGATCGTTTACCTGCTCCGGACTCAGCTCTTCCTCACTCTTAATCATCGGGTCATTCACATGATAGTAAAGCAGCGCTGCCGGAACAACCTCCTTATCCGGATGACTTTTCTTCATCATTTCTGCCGCCACATTCATATAGACAATGAGCTGGAGCTGCAGGCCATAGTAAACGGCTGCCAGATCAAACTTCTTATTTCCCGATTTATAATCAATCACCTTAACATATATGTGATCTTCATCCTCACAGGTATCCAGACGGTCAATCCGGCCCCGGAGCTTCATCTTCTCTTCCTCCGAAAGCGTAATATTCACTGCATCCAGGTTTTCCACTCTCGAAAAGCTCATCTCGAATGCCTCCGGCAGGAATTTCCCGCTCTTTAGCTGCTCCTTTAACGCCCAGATCGTCCGTTTCAGAATCCGGTACATCCGTTCAATCATATACTGATAACGCGCAGAGCTGTAAAGAATCGTTTCGCCATACTGCATGGAACAGTTCTCCAGCGCCTCCCAAAGAAGCTGTTCGCCTTCCTCCTTCGGAAAATCCAGCCAGGTATAACCATGCTCCTTCAGGTGGTGGGAGAACACCTCTAAAACCTCATGGTAAATATTTCCAAGATCTGTATTCTCAAGCCGGAACACTTCCCGTTCCTTAAGATTCAGCCCATATTGGAGAAAGTGTGCATAGGCACACGCCGCATAGCGTTCCAGACGGCTGACACTGTTTTCCAGCACTGTTCCGTATACCATTCTCGCAATCATCGCTCCCAGCGGCTTATGCTCATAATGCTCATAGGCAGCCTGCAAAAGCTTCTCCATCTGACCGCGGAAGACAGAATCCTCCCAGTAAATCCGGCACAGGCTGAAAAATTCCTCATCCGTCATGCCGCCCGCTCTTCCCTGTGCACGCTCGCGCAGTTCTTCTGCCACATAGGGAAGGGCATCCTTCTTTCCCATGATCCGTTCGGTTACAGACTCTTTACCCTCCATCAGATTTCCCTGATAAGCGCATGGAAAAAGAGCCTTCACGGTATCAATCAGATAAGAAGGACGGAGCGTTTTTCCATCGCTGCTGATCCGGGCATAGGACAGAAACAGCCGCTCGGACGGCTTCGTCATATTCATGTATAAATACAACCGCTGCGTAAACATCTGCTGCCGTGGCGTCGGTGCCAGTTCAATATCTGAGTCCTTTAAAAACTCCCGGTCAATATCGGAAATAATCCCGCCTTTGTTTGCATTCCTTGGAATGTTTCCGTCATTTACACCAAGAAATAATAGCACCTTCACCTGATTTAAGCGGGTCCGCTCCATATCACCGACAATGACACGGTCCACACCACCCGGAATCGTTCCGACCTCAATCTCGGCGAAGCCGGAATCCAGAATATCGGCAAACTCCTGCAGGGTCATTGCTTCCTCTCTTAACAGTCCTTCGATCTGGTTAAGCAGCTCCATCACCAGCCGGTAGATCTGCGCATATTCCTTCGCCCGCTCTTCTTCTCCGTCTGCCCGGAACTTTTCCTCAAAGGCAAGGAGCTTTTCCTGAATCCGTCCGGCCACAATGAACTCATACAATGCTTTTACATAGTCTGAGGCCCTTTTCTGCTTCTGCAAAAGAGGTGTCATCTGTCCGTAAAGACGCTCCCGCAGCTCATTGATCTGCTCCGTTGCATTCCTTGTAAAAAGCTCTCCCCACTTCTTTCTGCCTTTGATTCCGGTTGCCAGAATATAATTTTCGAGAAGATCCGTCTCTTCCATCGTAAAATCGGCAAGACCGCTCCGCAGATAATGAAACACCGACTCATAGCTGAAATTCTGCAGGACAATCCGCAGGGCACTCCGTATGTATTCGAGGAACGGATTCAACAGGATTCCCCGGGTCCGGTCAATAAATACCGGAATGTCATACGTTGCGGCTTCCCGTTCAAAGAAATCTCCGTAGGTTTCCAGTTCTCCTGTCACTACCGCAATATCCCGGTAGCTGTAATTCTGCTCTAATACCAGCTTTTTAATTAAAATGCAGGCTCCCCGGACCTCCCCGGCAGGACTCATTGCTTCCCGGATCTGAATTGCCGGTATGGAATCCTTCTGTGAATCCTCGTAGGGCTTTAGCGGATAACGGAACAGCTGCTTTTCCAGATGTGCCAGTTCCCTGCTTTCCCGGAACCTGGGCAGTCCGCCCTTTCCCAGATAAACGTCCTCTGCCTGCCGGACATTTCTCTTCTGTGCCCATTTCTGCAGATCACGGACCGTCTTTTTACTTAAATAAAATAACTCCTGCTCTCCCATGATCCGGTAAGGGTTTTCTCCCTCGCCCAATGTTACCGATACAATCACCATGCGCGACAACTCCATGAGCTCTGCAATCAGCCGGTACTGAATCGGCGTAAATCCGGTAAATCCATCAAAAATCACCACGCTGTTTTTCATGATTTTCGACTCATGAACCGCCCGGGATAACAGGGCAAGCGTATCCTCTGTTGTTATAAAGCGCTCTGCCACATATGCGTCAAATGCCTGATATAATGTTTTTAAATCCTTCAGCTTATAATATAACGTGCCACGGCTCTTTGAAAATTCCGCCAGCTCCCCGACACGTTCCACAGATAATCCATATTGCTTAAATTCAGAAATTGCAGATTTGATTTCATGAATATAACCGATTTTATTCAGATTCCCTGACAGAACCGGCAGGTTCTCCTTTACCGAAGAAGCTACCTTACGAAGCACCAGACTCTTGCCGGTATCATCCAAAACCGGCTTCCTTCCATACCCGGTTTCTTCAAAAATACGATGTGTGAGTCTGCCAAAGCTCAACACATCGATATTCATAATTCCACCGCCCGGACTTTCCTTTACGAGATCCATCTGCGTCTGCATGGTGAACTGATCCGGCACCAGAAACAGGAAATTACAGTCCGGATCCTTCGCCGCCATATGAAGAACGTCCTGATGAAGTCTTTTGCTTTTTCCGGAACCGGATGGTCCAAAATAAAACTGTAACGCCATGTATCCTCCTATCTCTGCTCATGCTCTGTATCTTATTTCTCTGTTACTCCTTAATGCCCTTTTCTGACTTCCACAGCAGATGCTTCCTGCTGTATGGACGCGTTACAGAAACGGGATCATATCCTTAACCGAATCGAAAATAAGATCCGGCTCAACATCCGAAACCTTCACATCCTCCATCGTCGCCTCTCCGCTCAGTACGAGAATTCCCGTATATCCGTTGTTCACTCCTGCTGCCACATCGGTATAAAGCCGGTCACCAACCATCGCTGTACGTGCCTTGTCCACACCTTCCCGTGCCACAAGATAGTCCATAATATCACGGTTCGGCTTTCCGATAATATGATCCGGCTCTCTGCCTGCCGATGCCCTGATAAACGCATGGATTGCGCCTGCATCAGGAATGAAGCCTGTCTCGGTCGGGCAGTTATAATCCGGATGCGTGGAAAGGTACGGCAGTCCTTCCCTCACAAAGTCACAGACCCTGCACATCTTCTCATAGGTAAGCGTCGTGTCAAAGCCAACCACCACAACCTCCGGGGATTCTGTATCCAACACGATTCCTTCCTGCACAAATTCCTCGGTAAGCAGTTCATTTCCCAGTAAAAATACCCTTTTCCCCGGGAAATGCTGCTTTAAATAAGCAATCGTTGCCTGACCCGAGGTAACAATCTTTTCTTCCGTAACCTCCAGTCCCATCCGGGAAAGCTTCTTCACATAAACCTGTGGATTCTTAGAGGAATTATTCGTCAGAAAGACGTACCTTTTGCCTGCGGCCTCCACCGCACTTAAAAACTCTCTTGCACCCTCAATCCACTGTTCTCCTAAATAAATGGTTCCATCCATATCAAGTGCAAAACATTCGATATTCTTTAAGATGCCTGCTGCATCCTTATTTACATCCGGTATCATAATCTGCCCGCTTTCCTAAATGTATTTGATTACTATACAAATTCCGTAACTATTCAGAACCACATTCGTAAAACCGCTACTAACGCAGCTTAAGTTTTACTCATGTGGTTACTTCGCCATATAAATTATGTCAAATGTCCTTACGAATGCGAGCATTCGATGTCCATATTGTCATAATTTGCATGGCTCTGAATAGTTACCACATTCCAATTTTAAACTGCTCTTGTCACATGACGAAGCCAGGTCAGCTCCTCTCCCTCAAAATAGGGCTCGAGCTTCTCAAAAACAGCTGCATGGTATTCGTTCAGACGCTCCTTATCCAGCTCACTCATCTGGCTTAATTCCACACCATCAAGATCAATCGGTACAAACGTCAGATCTTCAAAATACATGAACTGTCCATACTCGTTCTCTTCTCCCTTCCGGCAGAGAATTTCATTCTCAATCCGGATTCCGTACTGGTTTTCCAGATAAATCCCCGGCTCATCACTGGTAATCATACCTTCCTCAAAAACGGCCGGCTTTCCCGCATCCGGCAGCAGCTTCCAGCGGAAGCTCTGCGGTCCTTCATGCACATTCAGAATATTGCCGACACCATGACCGGTTCCGTGCTTATAATCCAGTCCATGCTCCCAGAACACCTCTCTTGCACGGATATCCAGGTTTGCCCCCGTACAGCCATGTAAAAACCGGGTAGCGCGCAGGGAAAGCATGGCACGCAGAACCAGCGTATAATGCTTCTTCATCTGCGGTGTCACCGGACCCAAAATAAAGGTTCTGGTAATGTCTGTTGTTCCATCTATGTAATGGCCGCCACTGTCGACCATCAGCATCCCTTCCGGCTTTAGTACAGCACAGGTCTCCTTCTGCGGCCCATAATGAATGATCGCGCCATTGGTACCGTAAGCGCTGATCGTCGGAAAGCTCAGTTCAATAAACCCGTCCTGCTGTGCCCGCAGCCCGTCAATCTGTTCTGCCACTGACACCTCATCCATCGGAACGGAACCAATGTTCTTCTTTAACCAGTACATAAACCTTGTAACCGCTACCGCATCCTTGATATGTGCCCTGCGGGTATGCTTAAGCTCTGTCTCGTTCTTGATGGACTTCATTAAGGTGGTCGGATTTTCCCTGTTCAAAAGTACAGGACCTGCCTGTGCACCTTGTGCCTTTACACAAATCTTCTGTAGCTCCTTCAGCACGCGGAAATTCACCTGGGATTCATCGATCCAGATTCCGGATGCCTGTTCTTCCTTCGCAGCCTGCGCTGCTACGCTGCTTAACATTTCATAGAACCGGTCATACGGATAAATCTCCACACCGGCTTTTTCCATACGTTCTCTTGCGGAGGTGTCCTCTCCTGCCGCAAAGCCTTCTTCGGCAAACAGCAACGCTCGATCCTTTGTCACCATCGTATAGGCTAACACAACCGGACAGCATTCCACGTCATTGCTGCGGATATTGTAAAGCCATGCAATATCATCGAGGGAAGTAAGGACATGAATGCCCGCTTCTTCCTTTTTCATCTCCTCACGTACTCTTGTGAGTTTCTCTTCCACGCTCTCTCCGGCATATTCTTCGGAAAGAACAAAGACCGGATGATGAATGAGCGCCGGACGGTTTTCCCATGCCGCATCACACAGATCAAGGTCAAAGCGGAGCTGTCCTCCATGCTTCCTGACAATTTCTTCAAGCTCACTTCCCTTTGAGGAAGTGAGCACCCTGCCATCAAAGCAAAGTGTCCATCCCTGCTGCAGCTTCTGATCGACATATTCGGTCATCGTGGGAACCTCCGGCTCTCCCATTTTCATTAAGGTAATACCGGAGTCTTTAAGCTCCTTCGCTGCCTGAATGAAATACCTGCCATCCGTAAATAAGGCTGCTTCATCAGGGGTTACCACAAGCGTTCCTGCTGATCCGGTAAAGCCGCTGAAATATTTTCTTGCCATAAAAAAATCACTGACATATTCACTGTTGTGATAATCCGAGGTCGGGATTACCATACAGTGAACGCCAGCTTCCTTCATCTGATTGCGTAAGCTTAAAAGTCTTTCGTTTTTCATTTTCTTACCTGCTTCCTGATATTATCTATTGATATCAATCAGATTGTTCCGTGCTTTGCACTCTCACAATCTGACATCATATTTTGTTTTTTGACACAAAAGCAGCAATCAGTCCGAATACCAGCGCTGCACTGCAGCCAATGGCACCGGCCCGAAAGCCGCCTTCAAAAACGCCCATAAATCCGCTTTGATCTACCGCTTCCTTAACACCCTTCATCAGAACATGCCCAAATCCAAGCAGCGGAACCGACGCCCCCGCTCCCGCAAATTCCTTAAATGGCTCATAAATGCCAAGAAAGCTTAATACTGCGCCCGAACAAACCAGTAACACCATAATTCTGCCCGGCATCAGCTTTGTTTTTTCCATTAGGATCTGTACCAGTGCACAGATCAGTCCTCCAACCCAGAACGCATTGAAATAATCCATCCTACCCTCCTGAAATTCTGCAATAGAAGCTTGCATTTCTTTCTTATGAGTATCTGCATTTTTCTGAATTTCATACTGCGAATCTAAATTGTCTCGTAACTGTTCAGTACCTTCACAGTTACGATGCAAAAATCCATTCCAATTCGGCTTCGCCGATGGGATTTTGCATTACTGAATCATTTTCTTCTGTTCACACCTTATAAAAGAGCTAAGAACTCCGATTGGCAGACCTTCCCGGAAGCTGTACCAGAATTACGGCTGTAAACATCAGTACACAGCCAATTAATTCCTTTACCGTCAGCTTCTGTTTTAAAATTACCCAGCCTGCCAGTACGGAAAAAGTGGATTCCATGGAAAGCAGGAGAGAGGCAATGGTCGGATCCATCCCCTTCTGCCCGATGAGCTGCAGGGTGTATGCCACACCACTTGACAGGATTCCGGCGTAGGCAATGGGAAGCCATGCTGCCACGAAATCAGACCAGTGTGGAGTTTCAAACACAAACATTAAAATGGTGAGAATCACTCCTGAGGTCAGGAACTGGATACAGGAAATCTCCACCGGATCTGCAAGCTCCACGAAATGATCCGCAAGCAGAATCTGTATGGCAAACAGGAATGCACATATAAAAACAAGCACATCACCCTTACCAATCTGTAAGCTTTCACTCATACAAAGCAGGTACATACCGATTGCTGCAAGCACGGCACACGGCCAGACCTTTCCGGGTACCTTTTTCTTCAGAAAAATTCCCAGAATCGGCACAATAATAATATACAGTGTCGTGATAAATCCTGCTTTTCCAACCGAGGTATACTGGATTCCAATCTGCTGCAGGGTAGAAGCCGCACACAGAGCCAGTCCACAGCAGATTCCTCCAATCCAGGTCGTTTTCATATCTGCCGGTGCGATCCCTTTCTTCCGGTTCTGTTTTCTCCGGACATAAATCACCGGAAGCAGAACCACTGTCCCCAGCAGAAAGCGGGAGGCACCAAAGGAGAACGGGCCAATATAATCCATTCCGACACTTTGTGCCACGAAAGCAATGCCCCAGATAAACGCGGCCAGTAATAATAAAAAGCCATTTGCTATTGAATTTGTCTTCAAGTACTTATCCATCCTGTCTGTGATTTATCGATATCTCCTATTCCGGACAGCATCCGGCAGAAGCCTGAAGCAGATAACTATAGTCGTGCTATAGCCATCCTCCTGCTCCTACAGAGCCGCAATCACTTCTACCTCACACAGGACGTTCTTCGGAAGCTGCTTCACTGCAACACAGCTTCTTGCCGGCTTACCGGTAAAGTACTGCTCATAGACTGCATTAAATGCTGCAAAATCTGCCATATCATCCAGAAAACAGGTGGTCTTTACCACGTTTTCATAGGTGGTTCCTGCTTCCTTTAAAATCTCTCCGATATTTAACATCACCTGCTTTGCCTGTACGGTAATATCTCCCTGTGCGATCTCTCCGGTTGCCGGAATGATCGGGATCTGTCCGGATGCATATAACATTCCATTCACGATAATTCCCTGGGAATAGGGTCCGATTGCTGCAGGTGCTTTTGTTGTTGCCACTTTAGTTAACATAATATTCTCCTCTTCTGATTATTTGTATCATCCACTGCCTTCATAAGCTGACATATTGCACACTCTTCTCTGACAGGCTTAATTATCATCAAACTCAGCTGTCACATAGAAGCCCCGTTCATTCTCCGTGATTTTTACCACACGTCCTTTTCTGGCCTTCAGCCGCTCACGGAACGGAATGTTCGGTGACATTGCAAGGGATGGATCAATCGTATAATAATAATTGCTCGGCAGCACACCTTCGGTTACGGTAATGTCATCCCCTTCCTGCAGGAGCCCCGGCCGTTCCATTTTAAATTCCATCTGACGCATGCTGTTTCCCTCACTTTGCTTTCTTTACCACAGTGTATCATGTTCTTACGGTCTCAGGTGCAAATACTTCGACTTGTACTGAATCGCCGTTTCCAGCCATCTATTATAGTTTAAACTGTTCTACCGCATCATGCAAGAGGTCAGCTTCCTTTGATGTTCTTTGTACTGCCTCATCAATTTTTCCGGATGCGGTCTGAAGCTCGGAAAGCTTCCCGTTGATGCTGCTGATCTTCTCACTGATCTGATCCTGTGCCTGGGAAATGGATTCTGCTGTATCTGCGATGGACTGCGTACTTGCAGAAAGCTCTTCAGACTGTGCTCCAAGAGTTGCCGAGGCATCCGTATAAAATCCGGCATCCTTAAGGTATGTGGATGCCATTTCCTGCATCACATCATAATCCCGAATCGTTACTGCACTCTGCAGATCGGTATGTAATGCCTCGCTCAAATTGGTGCTTCCCTCATCCGTTGGAAGCCATTCACTGTTTTTATGGGTAATCATATCTCCAGATGCCGATAAAAGAAAGCCTTCACAAAACTGCTTTTCCTCAATCTGATTGATAATCTCCAACACGGTCGTCACATCAATATCCGCAAGGACGGCAAAGGGCTTTCCGTCAACATAAAACGGATAGCATGCCGAAATGATGGTTTTGCCGGTTGCAATATCTGTATAAGGATCTACAATCACGGTATCTCCTGCCTCAAAGGCCTGAATCCACCAGCCACGCTCTGAAGGAATTAAATCCATGTCCTCCCCATACTCACTTACTGCTGCATCTGCACTGCAGTAATAATAATTCAGCGCGTAGGGATTTTCCTCCCTGGATTCATGGAGAAGAGCCACTCCAATGGATAATCTTCCCCGGATGGATTTTAAAAATTTGCCTGATTTTTTATTCTCCTTTGTTTACACTACTTCCCCAATTCACGATAGCACTTTTTAAGATCTGCCGCAATAAATTTTCATTCCGGATTTGTATTTTTATGAGTTCATTTATAAGGTTTATAACCATTCATTGTTAGAAAATTATGAAAATTGCATAACAATGTAACAATTCGGATACATCAATGGGTGTCAGCATTTATTTTTAACATTCCTGTCATTGTATAAAAAGGAAATAGAAAATACTTCCTGCCATTTTTCCTAAAGCTGCAAACAAAAGTGCAATACCAAGTCCATGCCGGAAGCCGGTTCTCCTGGAAAAAATCGGAATGGAATTCAGCATTTCCGCAATGGCAAGTGCAAGGCAGCCAACAAACATTCCGGCGAAAAATCCAAACACTATAAGAAACGCAGTTCCAGACCATGGCGGCAATATTCCTTCCCCTAAGGACTTATAAAACACACTGGAACATCCCCCTGCGACCGTTCCGAAAACCACAGCCTCCTCTAAAGCGAATATATGCCCTGCCACATGCATTTTCCCGGCAAACCGCGGTACCAGTCCGACTGAGGCAAGCACTGTAAATACTCCGGCAGATGAAAGGATCCCAAAGCTTGCTCCACATACCGCAAGCAGAACATGCATCCAGAAATTAAACATCGATCGTATCCCCCTGCCTGTCCGAGGTTTCGATCAGTGCCGTATTCACATCCGTTTCATAAATACGCATTTCCACCTCAATCGGAGTCGGATCCTTCGTGATCCTCCGGCCTCCGATATGATTAAAGAATACAATGATCCCAATCGCCAGCCCTATGGAATAGGAAATTTCCAGAATGTTGATCCCCTTTGCCGGTGTACCGGCCACCACCGTGTGCAGCTTGTCAAACAGCTCATAGATTCCAATATCATTGTGAAAGGCCATAATCGTAAACGAGGTGCCAAAAAACGTAATCATAGAGACAAATGTCAATTTAAGCCACTGTACCGGTCCCTTATGCTTCTCCACATCAATCCATTCAAGCAGTACCGCCGTCTCTCCCAGATTCTCCACCTGGATTCCCGGATACTCCTTTGTAATCAGCTCAATCACTTTCAATATGCTGATTACCTGCCGTTTCGGTGCCTCCTTATGAAACCGGAATACGGTAAGTGCCTTTACCTTCGCCATGATGTGCTCATCTGCACAAAACACAGAGGCAATGTCCCCGACGCTCACGCACGGCTCCTTCACCTCTGTATTCTGATCTGCCCTGATATATAAAATTTTGCCTGCTCCGTTTTCACTGCCCATACCACCCCTGCTCCGTTTCAATATCATTTAAAATACGGTTCTTTACTTTTCTTTCAAAGATAGTATGTGCAAAACCAGTGCTTTCCATACCGGATACCTTTGAAACTTATCCTATCTTATCCTATCTAACTTATCCTATCTATGTTTGTGAAGCTATGATTGTGAACCATTTATCCCCAATTTAGTCTCAATTTAGTCTTGATTTAGTCTCAATTCAGTCCAATCAAAAGTTAAGATTTCCTCATAACCATCATAGCAGTAAGGTCACGGAACAGTTTTGGATATATCACTAACGAAATTGTAATTTATGTCCAAAATGAAGCATTTCCAGTCAAAATATGAAGTCATTTTAACATATATTGGACATAAATAAAAAATAAGAAGCATTTATACCCAAAAATCAAAGAATTTCCGGATATAAATGCCTCGAAAAGCTGTAATATGTCCAAAACCAATTATCTTTAATTTAAAAAGAACTGCATGACAACCGGATCATGATCCGAATATTCATATCCCCAGTCGGAATGCTTATAATAGTTAATTGCAATGTTATCGGAAATAATGAATCCGTCAAGTGTCACTGTCATGGTTGTCTCTTCATTATAAGGCTCATTTGCATTCCGGCAGGTATCATGTGCAATATCCTCCAGGGCCCGCAGACTGTCCATTCCCATTCGGAAGCCTTCCGGAAGCTCTTCTCTTGGGAACGGCTGCGCCCACTCCGGTGCATTGGAGCTTGCATCTGTCCGGAGATTGTGATTAAAATCACCTCCGCAAATTACATAATTCCCCCTGTCATAATCTGCCTTCATATCCGCAAACAGCATACCGAGCTGACCGCTGCGCACCTCTTCGCTGCTTCCATAAGCAGACAGATGCACATTATAAAGACACAGCATCTTCCCATTATCTACCGGAACCCGGGAAATGGAATAGCACCGGTCAAGATCCGTAAATTTGCTAAAGCTGTCCGATATTGGCAGGCTTCTGCGAAGTGCATCCGTGATTTCTCCCCTTGAATATGTGACAAGTCCTGCCTTATTAGCTCCATGCGGCTCCCAGGGAGGTACCATCAGATAAGGTGAATCATAATTCTGCGCAAAGGTATAATAATATCCTGTCACAAACTCATTAAGCAGCTCCAGCTCATTGACATGGTAGGACCTGGTTCCGTCAATATCCACCTCCTGCAGGAAAACAAAATCTGCCGCCGTATTATTAATGACATCTCCTACACCACAGATATCCGCAATCACACTTTCTTCATCCCTGGCTCTGGAGTACTTACCTCCATCCATAAAGAAACTGTAATCTCTCTGATAAGCGCCAAATCCGATGTTGTAGGTCATAACCCAGTATGCCTTCCGCGTTGTAACAGGAGCACGATCCTCAAACTGTGCATATTCTCCTGACTGGGAAACGGTCAGGGGCTGGTTATCCGGCAGCCGGTAGTATGCCACCATGACATAAATCACGTAGCCAATACACACCACCAGCAATACAGCCAGCAGGATTCCGATTCTTCGCAATATTTTCTTCAAAACGCCTCCGTTCTGCCCATAAAACATATAACTATTCAGAACCATATAAATCATGCCGGATGTCCTTACGAACGCAGGCATTCGACGTTTACATTGTCATAATCCGTATGGCTGTTAATAGTTACATATAAGACAATACATAATTTACGCAGGAAGACAGCTGCAGGGTCAGTTCATGATCCTTAACCTCATAGGTTCTTCCTGTGGTAAGCTCCTTCACCGTCTTCACATCCTCTTTAAAGTGAAGGGTTACATGTTCATAATACGCCACATCGGAGCGTAAAATCAACTTATTATTGTCATATAGGAACATCTGGATTCCACTGTTCCCTTCCATATGTACCGGAAGCCCTGCACAGAGCGCCTTGCGGATAACGGAAAGCACGGCTGCCGGGTAATGATACAGATCCCCCATGTTATCCGGAATGGTAACTACATAAAGATGTCCCTCCGCATAGGTACAACGCAGCACGATCGGGAAGTTATTTCCCGTTCCATAGCCTGCTGCCAGCTCCCACACATCATTGGTACAGAAGCTCATCTGAGGAATCAGCACCGGATTTTCACCCTGATATTTTCCGAAAATATTAATACCGCAATTGTCGGTTCCAGCATATTCACTTACAATCGCTTTACGTGAAGTATAAGAGACATTCATGAATTCATGCTGGAATACTTCTCCGAGCTTTTCTACAAAACCGCTTGTCACTACCACATCACAGCCCTTCATCAGGCTGTCTTTCATTTTCTCCACAATTTCACCATCATCGGCAGCGCTTTCAGCTAAGAATACCACCTTTTCTCCTTCGGGATAATGCATATGTGCCTCGAAAGGAATGCCGCACATGCCAAGATAGCTGTGCAGATTGTCTTCTCCTGCAGAGTGTCCCGGACGGTATGCCGCAACCCCGATGGGATTGCCAAGCTCACTTAAATATTCATCCACTTCCTCAAACATTTCTCCTACTGCGGCCGGGAATAACCGGAAATCCGGAGCTTCGATCAGCGATCCCAAACAGAACAGCGTCACTTCCTTTGCCTTTGCAAACAGCGTCAGATACCCCTGCTCCAGATAAGAGGTCAGGTTATAGGTACATTCATATGGATCAAACCAGCCACCTAAGTTTCTTCCGGGTGCCGCACTTTCCAGATATCGCATAACAAAATAGCTTAAGTACTTCGGCAGATGCTGTCCTGCGTAATCCGGATTACGGGTTTCCGTGCCGGTATAAATCGTATCGGCAATCTGTGGCTGTGTCGTCAGGTCATAGCCGGTCTCATTATATACCTCAAACCACTGCGGATACTTGATGATCACATTCATTTCCGGGTTGATGCTCTTAGCGGTCTTCATCACGACCTCTTCCGTGATGTATTTCATCTTTTCAAGCCGGAATTCCTTCCAGCTCTTCGTTCCCTTCTGTTCAATACATTTCCTGCATCTGCAGTTATAAAAATAGAAATCATCAAAGATCAGCTCATCAAAAACTTCGGCATTCAATGCAACTGCCTTACGAAGGATTTCCACATCCTCTTCACTGGAATAGCACAGGGAATTGTATCCGTCATTCTGATCAGCCGCACAAGTCGTAATTCCTCCCGAGGTAGCAATTCCTTTACTCTCAAAATAAGACTTAACCTTAAGGAGCTGCTCCTTCGTTGCCCACTCCATTCCACGGAAGCATTCAATATAAGCCCTTCCAAGCTTTACATTCTTATAAAGAAGCGCGAACCTCCGGTCGAATTCTTCCAGATCCTGTATCTCATTCACATTTCCAACAGGACAGTACACCGCCACATTAAAATTCTTGTAGCTCATCTTCTGCTCCCGTTCGATTAACCCCTTGTTCTTCATCTTTTCCATTGTACTTACCTCCATCGCGTAACCGGATCTCCCAAGAACCTTCTCTTCCCGTTTGATCCCTTATTTTTTTCTACGCTATCACAGAGCCTTACAGAATGCTAGAACACATCTTGCTATTAATCGTAGGTTTCTCTTTTGTGTAGATTGTTTCCGTTGACATATTATAACCGGAACCGTCTGATAATATTAGAGCTGACCAACCGTATCAGACTGGAAGAAGTCCAGACTTGTGATAGGATTTGTAATGTTTTGAACCAGCCAAGTACCTTTTTTAGATGCTCCACTATTCCAGCTTTTTCATTTTATTTATATGGTAGCGGACTCCACTGATTTATTATGACATTTGTCCTTTCTATCTATATCATTACCACGGCATACTTATCAAAATATGTTTCTGCCTGTTCTTTATTTAATGCAAACCGGCGCATCAGTTTCCCGACAATGATCTCTTTCGATTTGTTTTCTTCCAGGCTGTCGAGTATCATCTGTTCGATTCTTCCTTCGATTCTTCCTTCGTTTTTTCCTTCTCGTCTTTCACTTTCTCTTAATTCCTGTATTGCCTGACACATGTTATATTCCTCGCTTTCATTCTTTTGTCTAAACTGTTCACGTATATTCCAGAGTTCCGGTATGTTCAGGAATGCCGTAATTATTTCATAGGTTTCTTCCGACAAATGTTGATACTCTTTTGTGTTTTCCAGAAGCAATAATAACTGCTCCTTATTCTTGCGGCACTGTAGTACCCGAAATAACTGACAAAGTTCGGTATGAAATATTTGAAAATCCTGATGCTCATTAATGCAAAACAGTCTCATTGGATAATCGGTAAAATATTTCTTCATCTCATCGTTCTCATCGAACTGCATCATATCAGCCAGATTTTTGGGTCCGTCCCAATCTGCTTCTCCATGATACAGACAGATCGTATAGACCGGTATCAGACGATCTGTCTTTTTAATACCACACAATTTTTCAGCACCCTTGAGGCTTATTCCTTCTGTTTTATGTGTATTCTTAATGTTCCGCAACTGTTCCAGATATTCGAGCATGTCATATTCCATACATCTTAACGGCATGGTATAGTCCACCTGATTCTGATTCTCCATAGCAAATACCCTTAGCATTCCTTTGAAGTCGCATTTCATCTTCAGATCCCGGTATTTCTTCTCTACGAATCCTTTCCTCGTGCAACTATTCACATCTTTTGACCGATCCACTGGCTTTTGGTTGTCCTTTCCGGCTGCCTGATAATCTCCGGCTGATCTTTCCAGCATATCAGGATCTACAACCTGCTCTCCTCCAAATAGGACACCATTAAAAAAATCTGCAAAGCGTTCCCGATTGCTTAAATATTTCCCCATGAGGACATCATATTTTCCCATTTTTCCTCCCCTGCAGGAGCCAATACATTCTCTTCGGATCCAATTCAAATTAAAATCGGCATTTACAGATCTGCTTACAATCTCCTGCTTATTCTTCTATTGTTTTTGGAAATAAGCATAGATTCTAGAAATGTGATATCATTCAAACTTCATTTCTGTTGATTTTGATATACGGATATAATGGTAACGAAATGTTCATTAATGAATTTTAGATTTTGATTCAAACAGTTCTGTCATATGCTTAATTTGATTTGTGAAATCATCATAGCAAAAATCAGGATATACGGCAATATATTTTGGTAATAATTAATAATTTTCTGTGGTTATATCCAATAAACTGTATTATATTTCGTATATTATTCACAATTCCCATGATCTCTATACACAGTCCTCCGAACATATCTATCACATCAAAGGTATAACCACACCTTTTTCAAACGCAATTAGATTATCTAAAGCAAAAGGCTATACGATAAAAATGATTCATCGTACAGCCTCTGTATGTTTACTCAATATGATACAAATTAACTGCTACAGTGTTTCCACCTTTGCTCCTACTTTCTGTGCAAAATAGAAATAGCCGTAGAAATAATCCTCGTCCTCCAGCATCTCTGTATAATCTGCTCCTGCCGGAATGATCATCCGGTATTTCGTCCGGTTATACTCAAAGATGATGGTTGTTCTTTGTAGTAAGTACACCGGAAATGATAGGTACTGCATCATCGACCCAAATCGATAACTCTAAATGGTTAATTTCTCCCGACGCTAACATAGTTATAAATCAGACGTTTTTCATCAGGTCAGCCACTTCACCCTGCAAACTCCACGGCATGTGCCACGCCTGGAATGGACTTTCCTTCATTGAAGCTGACCTTACTGAGCAGTGCTCCCGTTGGCACGAAAAGCACGCGCTTATAGCTTCCTTCCTTTAACTTCTTTAAGATCAGGGCAGCAAGTGTTACGGCGGCGCATCCACAACCGCTTCCTCCCGAATGTGCGTCCTGCGATTCGTCATAGATTTCGATTCCACAGTCCATGTGCTGTGCGGTGATGTCGATTCCCTTTTTCTGAAGCAGATCAAAGAGTGCGGTCTGTCCGACCATGCCAAGATCGCCGGTAATAATCCGGTCATAATCCTCCGGTTTGCGCTGAAAGTCACGGAGATGACGCTCGATGGTATCTGCAGCGGCCGGGGCGATTGTCAAGTTAGAACCATAAATTTTTATCATATAATATTTCTAATTATGACACTCCAAGCAATGTATTTGCCTGTAACGAGTCCAATAATTCCTTATTATTTTCAATGTACTCCCTAGCAGCTTTAAATGGGTACTGATATTTAAAGACAATTTTTATTCTATTCCCTTCATAAATATAAATCATATCAATCAGTGCAACAATAACTTCTCTTGTCAACTTATCAATATTCTTATATTTTATAAAACTTTCAAGGAATTGATTTGTACTATCCTGTCCACCTACGGCATCCTCTATTTTTGCTTGTAATTCCTGAATTCTTTGTAACGCAGCAAATTTCTGGTCTCCAAAGCGTTCTTTCAACTTAATATACTCATCTTTTGAAATAACTCCTGATTTCCAATCCGGATACAGGTCTATCATCATCTTCTCTGCTTGTTCAGCTTCTCTTTTCGCCTGTTCAAGCATCTTGCAAAGCCGGACTGATTCCTTATTTGCTTGAGTGCTTGAATTGATTCTCTTAATAGCCTTTTCCATATCTACTGCCAATGCAATCTGCGATTGAATCGATGCTAAAACAATAGCTTCCAACTTATCAGCCCGAATCGTGTGCTTACTACATGCTGTTTTATCCAATTTAGTATAAGTAGTACATACATAATAGGTATATTCACCATAATCATGCTGATGATGCTTTCTACTCATACTTCTTTCACAATCACCACATTTCACAAAACCGGAGAATAAATATACTTCTTTTTTTGTTGGAGCCTTTCTGGTATTTCTGTCTAATAATTCTTGTACAAGTTCAAAATCTTCCTTACAAATAATGGGTTCATGAGTATTCTCTACTATAATCCAATCATCTTTTTCCTGTCGCTGTGCCACTTGCACTTTATAACTTTTGATTTTTTGTACGCCTTGGACCAGATTCCCAATATACATCTGATTCCCGAGTATTCGCCTGACGGAACTATCCGGCCACTTCCCATTGCTAATTTTTTCATATCTATTTTTGTATTTCAATCCAATCATTTTCTTATAATTTGAAGGATTAGGGATTCGCAATTCATTCAATTTCTGGGCAATGGATAATATACTCATACCCGATATATACCATCTAAAAATATCTCTAACAATTTCTGCTGCTTCTTCATCAATAACCAAATGATTATGATCATCAGGATCTTTCTTGTATCCATAGCAGGCAAATGAACCTATATGTTTTCCTTGCTTTCTCTTCATATCTAACGAGCTTCTTACTTTATTAGATATGTCTCTACAATACTCATCATTTATCAAATTTTTAAACGGAACCATAATATTATTCATGGTCTGTGGGTTCTTAACACTGTCTAAATTATCTGTTATCGAAATAAAGCGAATATCCATAAGCGGAAATATCTTTTCAATATATTGTCCAACATCAATATAGTTTCGTCCAAATCTAGATAAATCCTTAACAACAACACAATTAATCTTTTTTTCTTTCATATCATTCATCATACGAATAAAGTCTGGTCTTTCAAAACTGGTCCCGCTCCATCCATCATCCATATAAATGTCATATACCATAATATCTGGTTCTAAACTGACAAATTGTTGAAGCAAGTCTTTCTGATTAACAACACTATCGCTCTCTTCCTTATCTCCATCTTCACGAGATAGACGAACATAAAGAGCCGCCTGCCAAATCTTATCCTTGCCAGACCGCCCTCTGCTTTTTAATTGAACATTATTTACCGTAGACATAGTACTACCTCCATTCATTTTAGAATGACGTACTATGACTGACGTTCTACACGTTGTTATTATAGCACGCCATACATACCAGCTTCAATATATTTAGTCTTTTTTCCATGGTAAATTCTGCATTAAGCAATCGCCAAAACTTCTTGTACACAATCCTGTATCGTTTTTGTCGTATTACTCCATTCTAATTCAACCTGATACCCGTGTATCTGATAGGCATTCGGAGTACTTACATTCTTTATAAAGTTTATCATTCTTTCTATTGGTGGCTTTGAACAATCAACATTGGATATTTCTCCATATACTGTTGATATTATCTTCTCATTTGTGAATATAATATCTGTATTACTCACATGCATCACCTCTTCCTTATTCTTCCAAAAAATCAAAAATTTATTCACTCATATCTGCCTATAAAAACACTTTTGAAATGCTTTTTTATAGGCAGACACAAAAAACTGCTATACAGGTGGCAGGTCATTACTCTGCCCACATCGGTCTTGCACCGTCATTCAAATTGACCGAACTGCATATTTCTATACAATCCAGAAGTATCATTATCACAGATATGCCTCATCGCCTTATGTAACTGCTACACTTTTTGCCAAATCTTCTCGCTCTATACCTTGGCTTCAATGCCATTTCATGCATTTCATCACCTTTCCCCTACTCATAGGGCAGATATGTCATGGCGAATCTGCCTAGTAGCTCCGCATATCCTCACGTCCTGTATACAAAATCATATTTAATTATCAAGGTACATGTGCATAAGCACCGATCAGCGGATTGAAAGGGAAGCCGCTGATCGTGTTAATGTGCTATGCTAACTCAAATTTTAAGATTGCTGCTATCAATTTTGTCTGCAATCTTCGGCGTATATTTTCATCCACACAAATATGCGGATTGCCGAACTCATCATACAATGTTCTGGTACTCAATGAAGTTATGTACCCTTCATAATACTGCAAAACACCATTCATAGCCTCTACATCACCTTGAGATGCAGCTACAATAAGGGGAAAAGCAACAAACTTACATTGCTTACATTTCTTACTCTTCATTCATTCTTTCCTCCAGAAATTCTTTCAAGGACTTCAACGAGCTTGTCCTGTGATAATGGATTGTACTTTGTCTTAAGTTAAGTAGTTTTGCTATTTCCGTATCCGACATATCAAGATAGTAAGCAAGTAACACTACCTTTCTTTTCTTGTCTGACAAAAGCTGCAATGCTTCTGCTATCAGCATATCTTTTACTTCAACGTCATAGTCAAGCACTTGGAAATTATAGGTATCCACCTTATACTCATCTTCCATATAAAGACATTTCCACTCCTTCTCGCTCAATTCTGAAAAAAATATTTCTCTCTGCCTATGCTTCTGTATTTCCCGAAAGCAGTCAACAGCTTCATTTTTTAGAATCTTTTTACAGTAGCTGTCAAACAATTTTTGATTCGTTTCGTTCCTACCAGAAGAAGATTTCTCCATAAGAGTTCACCTCCTTCCATACCCTTCATGGAAGCGAAAGACAAATATCCCTTTCGCTTAACTAATACGAAGGTTGGTAGAAAAATATAGAAAAAAATACATCTATATTTAAAAAAAACTAAGTACTTCGCACATTTATACTGATAAGTACTTAGCTTTTTCTCAATATTTAATAATCGCCTTAGACGTTTACCAAACATATCTACGGCATTATATTTTCTACATTTAGGACACAATAAAATAGACATCTGAATCAATGCTTTTTTTTAACATTGCTCAAATCTCCTTTTATATGCAAATCTTTAATTCATCTATAAACACAAAAAAAGAACAGACTCTTTCTGTTCTTAACACTGTAACATAATATTCTTTTTCAAAATACTAAATAACATAAAACATGCTTTTTTTTACATAAACTATCAATTATTTAAAAGTTCATATATAACACGCAATAATTCCCCTATTCTTTTTTGTTGGCTTGGTTCAAACATTTCAAGCACTTCTATCTCTTTGGAATTACTATTAGGCGCTCCTGAAATAATATAATCACAACTTACTCCCAATGACTTAGAGATCCGATATAACGTATTCGCAGAGAACCCTTTTTTTCCTGTCTCTATATCATATAGAAACTTCGGAGTAATTCCTACAATTTCAGCAAAAGCTTCCCTTGTATAATGATTTACTACTCGTAAATATGCAATTCTTTCCCCAATCTCCTTATTTCCCATAATGAACCTCACCTGTTTCTATCCTACATTTTTCGACAAACAATAAATAGGAACAATAGTTTCTAAAGAGATAAATTATTGTTATTAAATAATATCATTTTTCTATAATATTTTTTTCTCCTTCCCACAAACAGTACTTTTTTTCAATTAAATTTTCTATTTTACTATCTGGCAACAGCTAATTCCTGCATTCCACAAATGGTTATGTTACTTTTTTCATATTCTATGTAATAAAAATCGAAATAAACACTTTGTCCCATATAATATCCGCATAACCTACTACTAAAGAAGGCAGGACAACTTTATGTTTAATAAAATTCAAACTCTATTTTCATTTTCAGATTATCAGATCGCACAATTGAAATACTTACTTTTTACATTTTTATCTGAATCCACCAAATTTATTATTTTAGGATTAATCTTTAGAAATAACTTTATTTCATTTCTTTATAGCATCACGCTTTTTTCTGTTCTTCGATTAACCACTGGTGGTTTGCACTGTGCTTCATACATAGGGTGCTTAATTACTACATTTTTCTTTCTCTTCATATCCATATATATACTGCCATCAGTTAAGCTCTCTATCTTTGCAATGTCTCTTCTTTTGAGTATTTGTATACTGATAAATTTTACTATTGGTCCAATTTCATCTTCCAAACGTCTTTCTCTTAACTCTAGAACTAAAAAACGATTAGCATACCAATCCGTTTTTGTAATAGGTCTCCACCTAATCTTACTACTATACTATAAAAGCAATCTATTAATAATAGGAAGTTGGTTAATAATTTTACATACTTCACAACTTATTATAGCCTGTTCTAAAAAGGAGGTGAACTCGTGAAAACCCTAAAAACATTTTTATGTGGTTGTATGGCACTTTCGCTATGGATAAATTTAACTTATCCTAGTGCAATCTTCTTTGGTGAAGTTCAGTATCCCCGCCATGCATAAAAAAAGTACCGAAGTCTTTGCTTTTTTAGCTAGACTTCGGTATTTTAATCATAAAACCAACCCAGTTCTTATTATCACTGTCGCGATTCTCAAATGCAACATCTGCTCTATATTTTTTACAACATTGTTTTATATTATATAATCCTAATCCTCGTCCCTTCCCTTTACTACTTACTCCCTTTTTAAAGCATTTAGAAATATAGTCCGAGCTAATAGGTTCGCCACAATTCCATACTTCAAAATGAATCGCATCCTCAACCTCATAAGCAATTATCTTTATAATACGTTCATTTTGTGCCACACCGCCCACTGCATCTTTGGCATTATCAATCAAATTACTTATTATTTCAATCATTTTATAAACCGGCATTTCTGCAGTAAGCCGTTCAATTTTGATTCTATACTCACACTGTATGCCAACTTCTTCCAATGATAAGATTTTCCCATAAAGAAACGCTATAAAAACTTTATTTCCTGTACTTAACAATTTAGTATGTTTATCATCTTTCCGAATCTCATGGATATAATCCGTTTGTGCATTTATTAGATCTTCATATGTATCGTAAGTGTAACGCAGATTAATAATTGTATGTATATGATTATCATACTCATGCTGCCTTGCTCGGATCGTATCAATCAACTTTTGATAGGTATCTGCATATAATTCATACATATGTAATTCCATTTCTTTTTCATGAGCTTTTATTTTATATCGTTCCCATACTCCAACAAGAAAAATAATTACAATTGTTAACAAAAAAAGCATCAAATATTCACTGCTACTAATCACCAAACTTACTTTTGCATAAATAAAATACACAATTCCTATACCGATAGTAACTGTTAATATAGCCTTCGCTAAAGTACTATCAAATCTCATATTCGTTAATATGTCATGTATATGTACCGTTTTATACAAAATGTACATTATCAAAAATGCCGAAATATTTATTATAAAGCTATATAGTTCACGTCCTGAAACATTCCATGGCAAAAGTGTAGCAAACATGAAAAGATTCATATACAACCATCTGAAAGACTGGAAATTATCCAGTAACAGGAAGCCACTCATCATGTATGGAGCAAGACAAGTTGGCAAGACCTATATCATCAAAGAGTTTGGCAACAACGAATTTGAGAATATGGTTTACATCAACTGTTACAAAAACAAAAGCATTGC
>OOCI01000205.1_pt1 | contig 57789 bp, 51 predicted proteins | sample 1671761 | NCBI WGS metagenome assembly OOCI01 (sample SAMN06348190, study PRJEB24527) | human gut metagenome | biome: human gut; feature: ankylosing spondylitis patient; material: feces | host: Homo sapiens | place: China | collected 2015-10
TTTGTGCTTGACGGATATCTTCCGCAGCGTTTATAGAACTCCGAAACCGCTTCCAAAAGCGAAAGTCCGGAGGACATAGGTTCGGTGGCGGCATAGCCGTTTTCCGTGTCCAAGCTGGTTACACAGAAATCAAAATCGCAGTATTTTCCGTGAGTTGTCATGTGTAGTTCCTTTCAATATATCTGAAATTCTGTGTTTGTCATTTGATATTGACAACACACAGGAATACGGCTATAATAATGATGTGTGTTATTTTATATGGAGGTCACATATGAACATCGTCATTGACATAGTGCTGCTTCTCGCAGGGTTTGTCCTGCTGATAAAAGGCGCTGATTTTTTCGTAGAGGGAGCTTCTTCTCTTGCAAGGAAACTAAGGATCCCCTCTCTTGTGGTCGGTCTTACAATAGTCGCGCTTGGAACGAGTGCACCGGAGCTTGCGGTCAGCATTTCAGCTTCGCTGGGCGGGCAGAATTCAATGGCTGTCAGCAATGTAGTGGGATCGAATATCTTCAATCTTCTTGGCGTGCTCGGAGTATGTGCGCTGGTAATCCCCCTTGGAGTTACAAAAGACATACTTCATCGAGATTATCCGGTTTCGATATTCACATCCGTGCTGTTTTTTGTAATGCTTATATTCTTCGGAGCTTCCGGAGAGATCACTATTTTTGAAGCAATATTACTTGTAGTGCTTATGGCAGGTTATCTGACATGGACTGTCATAGCAGCAATGAAAAACCGTCAGACCTCCGAGGAACAAAGCGCTGAGAAGCCATTTATCTGGTGGAAGTGTGCGCTCTTTATAATCTGCGGAGCAGGCGCGATAGTTCTGGGAGGCGACATGGTTGTGGACCACGCTTCTCTGCTTGGAAAAGCCGTGGGCATGAGCGAAAGCCTTGTGGGACTTACTATATGCGCTGTCGGGACCTCTCTTCCCGAACTTGTCACGTCGATCTCCGCCTGCAAAAAGGGCGAAAACGATATGGCAATCGGCAATGTCATCGGATCAAATATTCTGAATATCCTGTGTATTCTCGGAGTTTCCGGGGTTATTTCGCCTATCACTATCACCGGAGCAGACCTCAGCAATACTCTTGTGGATTTCGGAATTTACATCGTAATATGTCTGCTGGCATACATATTCTGCCTTACTCAGAAAAAGATCACCCGTGTTGAGGGAGGAATACTTGTTTTCCTTTATATCGCCTACATGGGTTATGCTATCGTCCGTGACCATCTTGGAGCCGATCCGATAATGAGCCTTTTAGGGAACTGATCATAGAGAAAAGCAGGAGTTGTTTCAGCTCCTGCTTTTTTCAGGATGCCACATCTACGGCCTTGTCGGCGCGATGTGCCAGTCGTCATAAACGTTGCCATTAATAAATATCTGATCTGTGAGCCTTACCGAAAGCTGACCAGCCTGGCGATCTCGTCCTGCTGATCCTGGCTCAACTCCGGAAGCTCCAGGTTTTGTCCTGCGTCTGTGGCATTCAGGCTGTTTACCCCGGACGAAGAACAGCCGGTCAGCAGACATATGGCCGTAGGTAATGCGATTTTTCTTTTCATATAATTACCCTTTTCATATAATTGCCCTTTCCGATACGCCATGGACGTATTTACTCGAATTCGCTGAACACTTTTCCGGTCAGTCGGTCCGGCTTTCTGATGAGAGTGCTGTCGCCCTGCTTTTCCAGCTTTTTTATCGTAGTGGTGACTTTCTTTCCGTAGAAACTGCCCTCAAAACCTTTCAGCTCGCCGTTTATGGAATACACGATATATCCGTTGTCGAGGTCGCCCATCTGCCATTCCTCCGCGACATACTCCACGCCGCCTATGCTGACTGTGTACGCTTTGACAAAATGCAGCGGATACCACTCGCTGACGCTGAACAGCGGACAGTACAGCGCGTCGCCGTCCGTGTTGACGTGGCAGTCGAATTTACGCAAATCATAGCGGGACTGCTGATATCCGCAGTCGTAGACATATCCGTCATAATAGATATATTCCCAGCCGTAATCGGGTTCGCTGTTGTCATCGTGCTTCACAAGGTCCCAGCGGTGATAGCCATTCTTTCCGTCCGTTGAATATAACGAATATTCCAGGCGGGAAGCGCCCGTCTGATAGGTTTCCATGGTGTATGCACCGCCGTCCGCTGCGTATTTTCTCCATGCAGAGAGCACATTCGGGTCATCAATCTGCTGACCTACCACGCGTTTCCCCGTCAGATCGAGCAGTCCGAGCTTTTCAGTGTCCTGCGCAGCGAATTCATCAGCTGTAGGTATCGCTGGCGGGTCGTAAGGTTCATATGGTTCGTCATTGTCCCAGTCGTATACGGGATTTTCAGCGCGTTCAAGGACTATCGGGAGGTATTTGTTATTCTGTGTGAACGAATGATGCCAAAGATAAAGCGTGATCTTTCCGTTTTCAACGCTTATACTGCCGTGCTTTGCGCCGTGATATTCCACGTCGTAGCCATCTGCTGTCTTAACGATATCGTAAACATCTGTTGAGCCGTAATTATATATCAGCATTCTGCTGCCGCTTATACTGAACTTTATGCCCGAATAATCCGTCCAGCCGTCCGATATATCCTTTTCGTACTCGGCAAAGTCCCTGCCGCCGACCGTCGCAGGCTTCCAGTCCCCGAAGATTGACGGATCAACATATATCCAAAGCGGCTCTTCGGTCGCAAGGCAGTATGTACCTACCGGGCACAGCCTACCGTTTTCACCTTTAAGGCAGCCGCTTTCGCTGCTCCAGTTCAGGAAAGTCTTGCGATAGTAGCTTTCCTCGCAGGGTGCTTTCCAGGTTTCATCAACATCTGCACTATAGGTCGCGAAGTACTTTTCGTCCGCCGACCAGTCTGCCGATACGCCGACGAAATTCTCCATATAGAACATCAGCTGGATCGTACAGTTTTTTGCTTCGGAAAGCGTCTTGCTTTTGTTAAAGGAGCTGATCACACGATTTGTGTATTCGTTAGTCAGAATCGGATCGTTATATCTGGCGTTTACGCTCCACTTTCCGCTTTTGTCAGAGCTGAACACCGCATGAGCCGTGCCATAGCTGTTGATGTAGCTTTCGTCGTAGAACCCGGTTCTTCCGTTGAGCGCGTCGAGCGCCGCCTGCGCTCCTGCCTTTGCTATTCCGTTCAGCTCAGAAATACAGCCGGTCATGTCGGAATATTCATATGCGGCAAGCGACGTTCCGTTTTTCAGCTCCGGGTATGTACGTATTTCTGACAGGTCACCGTCAAAAACTCCGTCTGCAAAATTGAATGCGTCCGGCATGACCTCCGGGACATTCTGTGCGTTCTCTGTATGTATCATAGATACACCGACGCCATAGGTAAACCGGCTGTCAAGACAGATCTCCAGATAGCATGAGGAAAGCCCGCATTTATCAACAAATCCTTTGACAGTGCTCTGCGGACAGCCGCCACCGGAAATCACACTGCAATCGTCCTCGCCGAACAGCAGCTTTATTTTAATGTTCTCCGCTCCATTTTCAAGCACCCCGGCGAATTCCTCAGCGGCAAGGCTGCGGATAGATTCAGCTGTCGCCGGCGAGCTGTCGGCGCTTTTGTCGGGAAACCAGAATTTAAACTGGTCGCCTGAAGCGGCGGACGGCTGTGAGATCTCTGAGCCGTCCTGCCTTTCGGCGGGATTCTTATAGGAGCACGAAGTCATAAGTGTTATTGCTGATAGCAACAGCGGCATTATTTTATCCATAGCAGCCTCCTTGTAGTTTTTTCTTATTTTACCATAGTTTTTTGCAAAATGCAACAGTTGTTTCCAATCTGCAACCAATTTGTAACAATATTTTTGTATAAGAATAAACATCCGGCAACTGATTCGGCAAAGGAAAATGCGGTGTCAACACTGACACCGCAAACGCTATAAAGAAGCCTGGCGCATATTCAGCCCTCGCAGAAAGCAAGAACGTTTAAAACGTTCAATGCATCCGGAACTACGGCGATCCGATCGAAATATAATCACACAAATTGAATAGCGGAGATCACCTGATCTCCGCTACTCTTGTTAAAAACGCTTCTATCCGCATAAAACGGTCTTACACAAAGCAACGACCTTCGGTCTTACCATAATTTTGAACTCCGGAGTATACCTTTTATTTGGTTGACCTTTTGGCATAAAAATGCCCCCCTTTCATTAGTTGCAATTTTGGTATATTTTAATTATACCACTTTGTCTAACAAAAGGGGGCATTTCCATATTTATGAGCTTTCTTTCTGGATAAAAGTCCACGGCAAAACTTCGGAAGAAACCTCACTGCCGTTCAGGATATCGACGAGCTTCTGTGCGGCTATCCTGCCTATGTTCCTGTCCTCATAGGAAAGCGAGGTTATCGGGACCTGGGATATCCGGCTGAGATTGCTGTTGTCGAAGCTGACTACCGCAACGTCCTCCGGAACGCGTCTGCCATTGGAAAGCAGGCATTTCACAAGCCCGAACGCCACCTCGTCGTTATAGCAAACGACCGCCGTATTATCGCCGATGAATTTAATCACTTCCTCCGGATCATCGAAGAGTTTTTCCTTTGTTTCAGTGGTATACCAGAACACGTTCTCGTCAGGGATTATCAGACCGCTGCGGAAAAGCTCTGAAATAAAGCCCGAATACCGCTGATGACCCTGGATATCATCGCTCTTGAAATACCCTGCGATTTTCTTATGGCCGCGGTCAATGAGATGCCGCACAAGTTCGGCGCCGCCTGCCTGATTGTCCGCGCAGACGGAATACGTGCCGCTGAGGGTCGGGTAATATCCGTTGAAAAAGACTATCGGAATTCCCATGCCTATAAGCTTCTCGTACAAATCGAAATTTGGATTCGGCATTGCGGATTTTGTTCCCTCTATCAGTATTCCGTCAACGGGATTTTTCAGTATCTCTTCGAGAATAGCGCGCTCGTTGCAGACGCGGTTGCGCGTCGCGGAAAGAACCGCGGTATACTTGTTCTCGGACAGCACTTCCTCAACAGCCCGGAGCTGGCTCGGAAAAATGTAATCGCTGATGTATGTTGCAACTACCGCTATTTTTCCGGTCCTCGGGTTCAGCCGCTTCGGGCGCACAACCGAACCGCTGCCCTGCCGCTTTATTATAAGATTATCCTCTACAAGGAGCGCCAGTGCCTTGCGTATCGTCTGGCGGCTGACGTCGTACTGGGCGGTGAGCAGCTCCTCGGTAGGTATCGCCTGTCCCTCGGTATATACGCCGTTTTCAATATCTGTCTTTATTGCCTGCGCGACAGTTTCATATTTAGTCATATATTATCGCCTCTATAAAAATTACAAATCTAAATTCACAAAGAGTACAAATCTGTCCACGTATATAATACAACTTTATTCTTTGTTTGTCAAGATGTTTTTGATCGACGCTTATTTGTTTGCTTTAAAAAAGCCGTTTTTGTATCATATGCACAAATATTTTTCTGAAAGAATGTACATTTTGTGTATTGCATTTATCTGCGCTTTGTGCTAGAATAAGGACAACAAACAGGAATGCAGACAAAAACAAAATTTGTAGCAAATATGCTGGGAATTTGTTCTGATGTTCCGAAAACGAAACCACAACGATCATTTTTTATCGGAGGGAAAAAGCTATGAAAATCAAGAAGATACTCGCATCGGTACTCGGTCTGGCACTCACTGCAAGCGTATTTGCAGGCTGCAGCTCAGGCAGCGGATCTGGCTCTGGTTCTGCAAGCGGAGACCTCATCAAGGTAGGAATAATCAACAACGACCCCAACGAGTCCGGCTATCGTACAGCGAACGACAAGGACATGAAGGCTACATTCACAGAGGAGAACGGTTACGACGCTTCCTTTGCATACAGCCTTAAGAACGACGAGCAGATCGCAGCGGCACAGACATTCATTCAGTCTGAGGTGGACTACCTGCTCATCTCCGCCGCTGGCACTTCCGGCTGGGATTCCGTGCTCAAGGACGCTCAGGCTCAGGGAATCAAGGTTATCCTGTTCGACAGAACCATCGACGCTGACGAAAGTCTGTACGAGGCTTCCATCGTATCCGACATGGCTAAGGAAGGTCAGACCGCAGTTGACTGGCTGGCTTCCCAGGGACTTTCGGAGTACAACATAGTACATATCCAGGGCACGATGGGTTCCGCTGCACAGGTCGGCAGAACCGGCGCCCTCGACACCAAGGTAGCTGAGGACGACAGCTGGAACCTCGTTACACAGCAGACCGCTGACTGGAACGCAGAAACAGCGCAGCAGATCGTTCAGTCCATCATCGACAGCGGCACTTCCTTCAACGTCATCTACGCCGAGAACGATGATATGGCAAAGGGCGCAGTTGCAGCCCTCGACAAGGCTAACATCTCCCACGGCGTTGGCAAGGACGTTATCGTAATGGGCTTCGACTGCAACAAGTGGGCTCTTGAGAATCTCCTTTCCGGCAGCTGGAACTACGATGGTCAGTGCAATCCTTTCCAGGCTTCCTACATCGACTCCATCATCAAGGATCTTGAGAACGGCACATCTCCCGCAAACAAGGTCATCATTATGGACGAGAAGGGCTTCGACGCCTCCACAATCACTCAGGAGGACGTTGACAAGTACGGTATCTGATCGTTCTGAACAGCCTAGCTGAATCAGCTGATCAACCATGACGGAAACGGTCCGATATGATGGATAACAAATCCCTTGTATCGGACCATTCTGTTAACTAACAAACCGGAGGCGAATACAATGCGTGATGAAAATGTTGTTCTCAGGCTAGAGGGCATATGTAAGGAATTCCCCGGTGTGAAAGCGCTCCAGAACGTTGAATTCACACTGCACAAGGGCGAAATACACGCGCTGATGGGCGAGAACGGCGCTGGTAAATCCACACTTATAAAAGTACTCACCGGTGTATACGAAAAGGACGGCGGCAGCATCTATATGTCCGGCAATCCTGAGCCTGTCGTTATCAGATCGACCCAGGACGCCCAGAAAGCCGGAATAAGCACGGTTTATCAGGAAATCACACTCTGCCCGAACCTTACGGTCGCCGAGAATATGTATATCGGCAGATCAAAGGGCGCTTTCACCAAATGGAAGAAGATGTATTCGGACGCCGGAAAGCTTCTGAAATCGCTTGATATCCCGGCAAGACCGAATCAGCAGCTCGGAAGCTGCTCCCTTGCGGTCCAGCAGATGGTCGCGATAGCCCGTGCGGTCGATATGGACTGCAAGGTGCTTATCCTTGACGAGCCGACTTCCTCCCTGGACGAGCAGGAAGTTGAGAAGCTGTTCAAGCTAATGCTCGACCTCAAGAGCCGCGGCGTTGGAATAATATTCGTAACGCACTTCCTCGACCAGGTTTACGCGGTCTGTGACAAGATAACGGTACTGCGCGACGGTAAATTCGAGGGCGAGTACAACGCGGCGGACCTTCCGAAAGTCGAGCTGGTTTCCAAGATGCTCGGTAAGGACCTCAATAAACTGTCCGACATGGACAAGCCCCACGAGGTCGGGCAGGAGACCAACGGCGAGGCTCCGGTATTCGAAGCGGAGGGACTTGTCAGCAACGCCGGCATAGCGCCTTTCAATTTCTCAATAAGAAAGGGCGAGGTAAACGGCTTCACCGGACTTCTCGGCTCAGGCAGAAGCGAATCTGTCCGTGCAATATTCGGTGCGGACAGCGTAACAGGCGGCACAGTCAAGATGAACGGCAAGACCGTCAGGATAAGAAAGCCGCTTGACGCAATGAAGCACGGCATAAGCTACCTCCCCGAGGACAGAAAGCACGATGGTATCATCGGCGACCTGTCCGTCAAGGATAACATAATCCTTGCGCTCCAGGTAATGCGCGGAATGTTCCGTCCGATATCCAAGGCGGACGCTGCGAAATATGCCGACGAGTACATAAAGCTGCTGGAAATAAAGACGGCTTCCCCGGATACGCCGATAAAGTCGCTTTCCGGCGGTAATCAGCAGAAAGTTATCCTCGCAAGGTGGCTTCTTGCGAACCCCGTATACCTTATCCTCGACGAACCCACAAGAGGTATCGACGTCGGCACCAAGCTCGAGATACAGAAGCTGGTGCTCAAACTCGCCGCCGAGGGCAAGAGCGTAACGTTCATCTCCTCCGAGATAGACGAAATGCTGAACGTATGTTCAAGACTTATTGTAATGCGCGACAGAAAGACCGCAGGCGAGCTTACCGGCTCCGACCTGAACCAGTCCAAGATAATGGAAACGATCGCAGGAGGTGAAAAGGTTCATGAAAACGCTTGAAAAAACAGGCGGGAACAAGTTCCTTGCTTTTCTGAAAAGAGCGGTCAGGAATCAGATATTTATTCCGTTGGCAGCGCTGCTGATACTGGTGCTGTTCAACCTGATCGCTGACCCCTCGTTCTTTGCGATCAAATATGCTCCGAACAGTGTCGGCGATATGGTAATTTCGGGCAACATCATCACGATCCTCGACAACGCTTCGGAGCTTGCGATACTTGCTATCGGCATGACGCTGGTAACATCAGCTTCCGGCGGACAGGATATCAGCGTTGGTGCAACTATCGCAGTTGCAGGCAGCGTTGTACTCAGAGTCCTCTGCGGCGGCGAGGTCAGCCCGGCTACGCTCCACGCTCCGATAATCGTTGCATTCCTTGCCTGCGTTGTCGTATCAATGCTTCTGGGTGCGTTCAACGGCACCCTGGTGGCGTACTTCAAGATTCAGCCGATGGTCGCAACGCTTATCCTATTCACCGCAGGACGTTCCATAGCGGCATGGATAAACAACAACCAGCTCCCCGTCATCAATGATGAGAGCTTCGGCTGGTTCGGCAACTTCATTCCCGGACTGCCGCTTCCGACCCCGATATTCATTGCGGCGATATGCATTATAATCATCGCGCTGGTGCTCCGGTTCACAAAACTGGGACTGTTCACCCAGGCGGTCGGCATAAACTCCGAATCCTCCAGACTTAACGGTCTGAACCCCGCACGCATCAAGTTCATGACCTACGTCATACTTGGCCTGTGCGTTGCAGTCGCAGGCTTCATCAAGGTCAGCCGTATCTCCTCCATCAACTACTCGGTAGTTGCAAAGGACATTGAGATGGACGCCATCCTTGCGGTAGCACTCGGCGGAAACGCCCTCAGCGGCGGTAAGTTCAACATGGCGTCCTCAATACTCGGCGCTTATGTTATCCAGTTCCTGACGACAACTCTTTATAAGTTCCAGGTAGCTCCTACTGCGCTCCCTGCATACAAGGCGGTCGTAGTAATTATCCTGGTAGTTCTCAGCGCTCCTACTGTACGCAGCAAGCTTGCAGCGCTCCGCAAGAAGATAGCTTCTCGCAGGAATCCCGTCAAGGAGGCGAATTAGTATGAAATTTCTGAAAAACGCCAACGGCAGTTCACGGAGATTATCTGACTCTAATCTGCTTCTGGTTATCACCATTGCGATATTCGTTGTAATGTATATCTGCGCTGTGGCGTTCATCGGCTCCGGCTTCACGAAGGTGCAGACCTTCTTCAACATACTCAACGAAAACGCGGCTCTGATAATCCTCTCCTGCGGAATGAGCCTTGTAATGATAACCGGCGGTATCGACATCTCGGTCGGCGCAGTTACGGCGCTCGTATGTATGTGCTGCGCAATGAACCTCGACTACGGCGGAGGCAATGTATTTACCTCTATCCTCATAGCCCTTGGAATAGGCACCGCTTTCGGACTTGTCCAGGGTTATCTGATAGCGTATCTGGAGATACAGCCGTTCATTGTAACACTGGCTGGAATGTTCTTTGCAAAGGGCATGACCACCATCGTCAACGCAACGCAGTTCAACGTTGAGAACGAAGAGTTCCGCGCACTCAAGGAAACAAGAATATCACTTCCCGGAATAGGCTCCACCAACAAGCATGGCGTATTTGTTCCGGCGTACATAGAAATAGGCGTGGTAGTCGCGCTGCTGATTGTGGCAATACTGTTCGTGGTCCTCAAATGGGGCAAGCTCGGACGCGGTTTTTACGCTATCGGCGGAAACAGCCAGAGCGCAAATATGCTCGGTATCAACGTCAAGCGCACAAAGTTCTTCGCTTACCTGATGTGCGGAGTGCTCGCAGGTATAGGCGGCTTTGTTTACTTCCTTCATGTCGGCTCCGGTTCACCCTCCCATGCAAGCGGAGCCGAGATGAATGCGATCGCTTCATCCATCATCGGCGGCACGATGCTCTCCGGCGGTTCGGGCAACATCATAGGAACGCTGTTCGGAGTCATCTCGCTGAGTACGATAAAGAACATCGTTTCCTCCCTCGGACTTGACGACGCATGGTGGACGAACATTACCGTTGCGGCAATGATCTGCCTGTTCCTTGTTATCCAGAGCGTGGTTCTTTCCAGAAAGAACAAGAAAAAGGCATAACACAAGCCGCACTGAATATTAGTTCGGTGCGGCTTTTCTGTGAAGGAGAATTATTATGAACAAGATATACTTTGTTACCGGAAGCCAGGATCTGTATGGTGAGGAAACCCTTGCGCAGGCCGCTAAGGACAGCACTCAGATGGCTGATTTTCTGAATGAAAAGCTCTCGGACATCGCAGAAGTCGTATTCCAGCCGGTGGTAAAGACCGCTGACGAAGCCGAGGACATCTGCGTGCGCGCCTCCTCCGACAAGGAGTGCATAGGCGTTATCATGTGGATGCACACATTCTCGCCCGCCAAGATGTGGATAAAAGCGCTGAAAGCCCTGAAAAAGCCAATGCTCCATCTGCACACGCAGTTCAACGAGAAGCTCCCCTACGACAGCATCGACATGGACTTCATGAACCTCAACCAGTCTGCGCACGGCGATCGCGAGTTCGGGTTCATCTGCACAAGGCTCGGCATCAAGCGCGAGGTCGTTGCAGGCTACTATCAGCACGAGGACGTTATAGAGAAGATCCGCAGATTCGCTCATGCGGCTTCCGCAGTATCGTTCAGCAGGACTTTAAGGGTAGCGATGCTCGGAAACAATATGCGTGATGTTGCAGTCACTGACGGCGACCGCGTTGAAAGCGAGATACGCTTCGGCTGGAACGTGAACTACTACGGTATAGGCGACGTAGTGGAGATCGCCGACGGCGTTACCGAATCCGAGATAGACGCCAAAATGGCTGAATACACCAAAAAGTACACGATGGCGACGGACAACATCGCCGCTGTCCGCGAGCAGGCTAAATATGAAGCTGCTCTCGACAAGTTCATTGCACGGGAAAAGATAGGCGCGTTCACAGATACGTTCCAGGATCTCCACGGGTTGAACCAGCTCCCCGGAATCGCGGCGCAGAATCTCATGGCAAAAGGCGTGGGCTTCGGTCCGGAGGGCGACTACAAGACTGCGGCTCTCGGTGCGGTGCTGTTCAGAATGTCCGAGGGAAGAAAGGGTTCCACCGGATTCATGGAGGACTACACCTACGACCTCACTTCCGGCGAGGAGCTGGAGCTTGCGGCGCATATGCTGGAGGTATCCCCGGTGTTCGCAGCAAACAAGCCTGAAATCCAGGTACACCCGCTTGGGATCGGGGGAAAATCCGACCCGGCGCGCCTTGTGTTTGATGGAATTGACGGCGAGGGAATCGCGGTTTCCATGATAGACCTTGGCGATAGATTCCGTCTTGTATGCGCTGAGATCACGCTTGTAAAGCAGCCTGCTCCCATGCCGAAACTCCCCGTTGCAAGGCTGATGTGGAAGCTGAAGCCCGATTTCGCAACCGGAGCGGCTGCGTGGATATACGCCGGCGGTGCACACCATGCGGTGGTTTCCACGGCGCTCACTGTCGATGATATCCGCCTGTTTGCAAAGATGACGAATACGGAACTTGTGGTCATTGATGACAAGACCGACATAAACAGCTTTGAGCAGCAGCTTGCATTACTTGACGCTGCTGCGGCTCTCAAGAGGTGATAGTATGACTATACAGGAAAAAATACAGAACAACAAGACCTACCTCGGCATAGAATTCGGCTCCACCAGAATCAAGGCGGTGCTCATCGACGACACATTCGCGCCAATCGCTTCCGGAAGCCACGACTGGCAGAACCGCTACGAGAACGGCGTGTGGACCTACTCCCTCGACGACATCACCACCGGACTTCAGCACTGCTACGCAAGCCTTGTGGAGGACGTCGAGAGCAAATACGGCGTAGTTCCCACGGGCTACGGCGCAATGGGAATCTCCGGCATGATGCACGGCTACATGGCATTCGGCAAGGATGACAGACTGCTGGTTCCGTTCCGCACATGGAGAAATACGATAACCGAGCAGGCGGCGTCCGAGCTGTCGGAGCTGCTCGGGTTCAATATCCCCCAGCGCTGGAGTATTGCACACCTCTACCAGGCGGTGCTTAACGGCGAGGAGCACGTCAAGGATATCGCGCACATCAACACGCTTGCCGGATATATCCACTACCAGCTGACCGGAAAGCGCCAGGTGGGCATTGGCGAAGCCTCCGGAATTTTCCCGGTGGACGGCATCGGGTACAACGCGGAGTACATCGCGAAAGTCGATGAGAAGCTTGCGGAAAAGGGATTCTCCGGGAAGCTTGCGGAAGTCCTCCCGGGGTGCTCAACGCAGGTGCAAGGGAAGCCGCGCTGACTGCGGAGCTGAGCGGTCACCCGGTCGCAAAGCCTGCGCTTTATGACATGCTGTATTACCACGCGCTGACCCGCACGAGGCAGTCCACAATTCCGTGGTGCTGGAGGAAGTCGCATTCATGAACTTCCATGCACTGACCATCGCCCCCACAGCAGGCAGAATGCAGCAGGAACTCCTGGATAAGCACTACCTGCGCAAGCACGGCGCGAATGCGTATTATGGGCAGGGCTGATATATCATATACACCATAGAGCAGATACAGACGGCACATCACGTCATCAGCGCCAGGCTGGCAGGCATCCCTGCCATTGACGAGGAATTCTGATGCCCCGTACATATTCCACTTCTGCTGAACACCCGAAAACGCCCCTCTGAACATTGTGTTCGGAGGGGCGCTGACTTGTTTTATCTGACGTTATTTCACGAGCCTGCGATATCCGCTATCGCCTGGGTTACGAGCCTCTTGAACAGGGGAGCCACGCGGTCGGCGGTTTCCTGGACTTCCTTGTGGGTGAGCGGATTCACGGATATTCCTGCGGCGAGGTTGCTTATGCAGGAAATTCCGCAGATCTCCATTCCGGCGTGCCGGGCGGCGATCGCCTCGATGGCGGTGGACATACCCACGGCGTCCGCGCCAAGGCGCTCATACGCGCGTATCTCGGAGGGAGTTTCGTACTGCGGACCGGTGGTCTGGATATACACGCCCCTGCGCAGCGGAACTCCGGCGGTGACAGCGGCGTTCTCAACGATCTTCTGGAGCCTGCGGCTGTACACCTCGGACATGTCCGGGAACCTTACTCCCAGTTCCTCGATATTCTCACCGATGAGCGGCGAGGGGACGGACATGGAGATGTGGTCGGTTATCAGCATGAGGTCGCCGGCGCTGAAGCTGCGGTTGATTCCTCCGGCGGCGTTCGTCAGAAACAGCACCTTCGCCCCCATGAGCTTCATCAGCCGCACGGGAAGCACCACGTCCTGGGGTCTGTATCCCTCGTAGAAGTGCACTCTGCCCTGCATTGCGACGATCGGAACGCCCCCGGCGTATCCGAACACGAATCTGCCCTTGTGCCCGGGCACGGTGGACACCGGGAATCCCTCGATGTCGTGGTAATCCAGCGTTTCAACGACATCCATCGTGTCGGCGTAGTCGCCGAGGCCGCTGCCGAGTATCAGCGCAAGCTCCGGTCTGAAGCTTATCTTTTGCTGCACGCACTCATAGCATTTCATCAGCTTTTCGTAATCTGCGTTCATTCTTCCGCACCTCCGTCGTTTTCGTCTTCCTGTCCTGCCTGCTTCTTCATTACGCCTATCTCCACGTCCTGGAGCTGGTTCATGGGGACTGCCGCCGCGGAGCGCTTCTCGTCCGAAGGTTCCCACAGGGGCGGATAAAGGCTCACGCCCTTGTCCGCCGGGAGCTGGTCAAAGAGCACTCCCGGGCACTCCTTCACATAGTCGCGGTAGAACCTGTCCATGTCCTCGCTGCTGCACGCGAATTCCAGCAGCTCGGCGTAGTCGTCGCCGAATTCCTCCACGGCAAGCTCGTCCGGCGCGAGATAGAGCAGTGTGCCGTCCTTGCCAAGCCCGAATATTCCGCCGAATACGTCCTCGGCGACTATCGTCATTCCGGTTTCGGCAAGGCGCTGGTTGCGTTCGAAGAAGTCTATCGTGCCGCTGCCCAGGAGCCGGAGCATTCCGTTGACGGAAACTCCGCCGGTGCCTGCCAGCACCGCCGCCAGCGGTGAGAAATCCCCGGGCTGGGAACGGACTTTACGCGCCTTTTCCTCGTCCGGCGGAAGCACGATGATGTCGCAGCCGGAATCCCCGAACATCTGCTGTATCCTGCCGAACTGTTCTTCAAAGGTCATGTCAGACCTCCCAGCTGCCGAGGTACTTTTCCTGCTCGGGAGTGAGCCTGTCTATCTCCAGTCCCCAGTAGCTTATCTTGCGGAGGGCGACTTCGCGGTCGATCTCCTTCGGCACGTTCACGGTCATGTGTCCGGAATTCTTCACCGCCGTGCTGTTCTTCGCGATGTACTTCGCGGAAAGCGCCTGGATAGCGAAGCTCATGTCCATTATCTCGGCAGGGTGGCCGTCGCCGGCGGCGAGGTTCACCAGTCTGCCCTCGGCAATAACGAACACGGTGTTCCCGTTCGCCAGCCTGTATCCCATGATGTTGTTCCGCGCCAGGTAGGATTCAGTCGCGATCTCGCGCAGCTTCGCCATGTTGACTTCCACGTCGAAGTGACCTGCATTGCAGCAGATCGCACCGTCCTTCATGTTGAGGAATGCCTCCTCGCCGATTACGTCTGCGCAGCCGGTGACGGTCACGAAGAAGTCGCCGACCTTTGCCGCTTCGCGCATGGGCATTACCTTGAAGCCGTCCATGACTGCTTCCATAGCCTTGATCGGGTCGATCTCGGTGACGATGACATCGGCGCCCAGTCCCTTGGCGCGCATTGCAACCCCCTTGCCGCACCAGCCGTAGCCTGCGACAACGACGTTCTTTCCGGCAACGATGAGGTTGGTGGTGCGGTTGATTCCGTCCCAGACGGACTGCCCGGTGCCGTAGCGGTTATCGAACAGGTGCTTGCAGTCCGCGTCGTTCACGAGAACCATCGGGAACTTCAGCGCGCCGTCGCGGTCCATAGCCTTCAGGCGGATTATGCCGGTGGTGGTTTCCTCGCAGCCGCCCAGTACCTCCGGGATAAGCTCAGGGTACTCGTTGTGAATGAGGTTCACCAGGTCGCCGCCGTCGTCGATTATCACGTTCGGGCGCGCCTTTATCACCTGGGAGATGTGGCGGTGATACTCCTCGTTGGTGGCGTCATACCACGCGAATACGTTAAGTCCGTCATGGACGAGGGCTGCCGCAACATCGTCCTGGGTGGACAGCGGATTGCTGCCGGTGACGTACATCTCCGCACCGCCTGCCGCAAGTACCTTGCAGAGGTACGCGGTCTTTGCCTCGAGGTGTACCGAGAGGGCAACTCGCAGCCCGGCGAAGGGCTTCTCCTGCTCAAATTCCTTCTCAATGCCGTTGAGAAGGGGCATGTTGCGCTTTACCCACGCGATCTTGCGTGCGCCGCTTTCCCAGAGTTCGGGGTTTCTGATTTCGTTAGCCATTTTATGCTCCTTTGTTTTAGAAGGTAACCTCTAAAAACCTCCTTCACGGCAGATTTCTATGACTTGTATTATCTGTTGCGTTACCAAACCTTGAAATACATACAGTAAACGCATTATCCGCCTGCGGCGGAAAACGCTGCGGTTTGACGCCTGGCATCTGATATAAGTCATATACGAAATCTGCTCGTGTCCCGGTTTTTAGAGGTTACCAGAAGATATATTGTATTATAGAACTTCCATAAAGATACCGCAGGCGATACGCTTGCCGGAATTCCCGGAGGGATGCGTGTTGAAGTCGTCGGGCATTTCGTGGAGTATCAGCGGCTTGCCCGAGTAATCCCCGATCTGTGCCTTGCCGATATACGCCTCCATGGCGGCATATCCGCTGCTGTCCGAGAAAATCGGAGGGAGGTCCCCGGCGTGGTATGGGTGTCTGCCGCACCACGTTCCATCGGGGCAGAGGGAAAGATGGCCGCCGGCGTCGATGAAAGGCTCCTTTTCATCTGCTTCGCCGCAGATAACGCCCTCGTGGACGTGGAACCCGAACACCCTGTCCGATGGGAGTCCCTCGAATTCTGCGCGGATATACATACCATCGTTCAGCCAGTAGGCGAGAACCGCTCCGGCGATATCCGGGAATCCGGAGCTGCCGTGAAGTTCTCCGTGCAGGGTGGGGGATTCCGCCTGTATGTATGAAAATCGTTCTGAATGCTGCATGAGCTGCACCTCTCTTTCAGCACAGTATATGCGCCGTTTCAGATGGTGATGTCTTTCAGCAGGGAGAAGCCGGATCCGTCCGGGGAGGTTATTACGCCTGCGCGGCGAGTGAATTCAGCTGGCGCACCAGCTCCTCCTCCAGGCAGGAATAGAACAGCGTGAAGAGGATATCCGCGCTGCCCAGCAGGAATACGTTGCGGTTGGTGATGGCGGCGAGCGTGGGGACGTAGGTGTAGATGTAGCCCTTGTACCACTCGGCGTCGTAGGCCGGGACGGGTCTGCCTGCCCTTACCAGGCGGCGGACCTCCTCGAAGTCGTCCGGGATAACGTTGTCGTAGTTTGCGGCGCCCTTTGCCACCACCATGTCATAGATGGTCTTTATCTGCTTGTCGTTGAGGAATCCCCCGGCGGTCTTGACGTTTTTCAGGACAGGCAGTCTTACCGCGAAGGAATACACCATCAGTGACAGCACGCGTTCGTATTCCGGCGTGTTCATCTCGGCGCAGCGCTCCTTGTCCAGGCGTATGCCGGTGTTGTAGAGGCAGGTCGTGTCGGTGATATTGTTCAGCGATATCCTGAAAATATCCTTTATATTAATATTGTACAGATCCTTGTCGGCTATCATGTAGATGTACTTCATGGCGTTGAACAGGGATACGCCTGCCTTGACCACGGTTTCAGAAATCATTGTGAAAGCCGTTCTTTCGCTGATGAATTCCATATTGCTCCTCCTTTTATTCTTCCGGTCTGAGAACGAGTTCGTCCCTGCCGCTGTTTTTTCCAAGAAGTTCGCCGTCGTCCGGCAGCACCACGGTGAATTCCGTGCCCCTGCCCGGCTCGCTCTGTACGCCTATCCTGCCGCCGCAGCGCTCCACTATCTTCTTCGCCAGGGGAAGTCCCAGACCGTTGCCCTTGGTCGCGTGGGAGGAATCCGCCTGGTAGAACTTCTCAAAGATGTGCGGCAGCGCCTCCTGCCGTATTCCGCAGCCGGAATCCCGAACCCGTATCGTGATGACTCCGGCGCTGCGGTGGCAGCTGACAAATATCCGCCCGTTCTCCGGCGTGAATTTCACGGCGTTGTCGAACAGGTTGTTCCACACATGGGAGAGCATCTGCTCGTTCCAGGTGAATTTCACATCGTCCAGTTCCATATCCAGGTCGATGTTCTTTTCCGTCCACTTGGATTCCAGCCGCAGCATGCAGGTGCGCAGCTGCTCGTCCAGCTGGAATTCCCTCTTGTCGGCGACGATGTCGCTGGTTTCCAGGCTGGTCAGCAGCAGGGTGTTGGCGGAAAGCTCCGACAGGTACTCGGTTTCCTCCAGGATTATCCGGGAGAATTCCTTCTGCTGCTCCGGGGTGAGGTCGCCGTTGTAGAGCTGCCGCGCGAATCCGCGTATCGACACCAGGGGAGTCTTGAACTCGTGTGAGAAGCTGGCGATGAAATCGTTGTTGAACATTGCGGTGCGGTCAAGCTCCCGGGTCATCTCGTTGAACACCTTGATGAGGTCCGCAAGCTCCCGGACCGTATGCTTCTCCGCCCAGCCCATGTCCACCTGCACGGAGTAATCCCCCTCGGAAACCCGCTTTGTCGCCTTGATAAGCTCCACCAGCGGCTTCATGAAGAAGTTCACCGCGACGAACGACAGCAGCGTACCAATGACTATACTGCTGACTATGGAGGCGATGACGTTTTCCGTGTCGGTGCTTCCGTTTGAGAACACCATGTCGATGACTATACGGGATGTGAAGCTGAGCACGTCCGCCGCGACGGTTATCACCAGTATCAGCAGGCTGAGCTTTATTCCCAGCCTGCTCACCATCGAAAGACTTATGAACTTCAGCTTTTTCATGGCGTATCCTGCTTCTGCGCGGTCTTTACCGCCTTGTATCCAAGTCCGCGGACGGTGACTATCTGTATATCCCTGTTGTCCTTCAGACGGTCGCGCAGGCGGTTGATGTGCACGTCTACCGTGCGCGCTTCGCTCTCGCTGTCCATATCCCAGAATTCCTCCATCAGGCTTGCCCGGGTGAAGGTCTTGTTCGGGAAGGACAGCAGCTTGAACAGTATCTGGAACTCCTTCTTCGGCATCTGGACCTCCACGCCGTTCTGCACCATCGTAAATGAATCGTATATCAGCGTGGTGCTGCCCACGGTTATCCGCTGTTCCTCGGATATCCGGGCGCGGCGCAGGAGCGCCCTCACGCGGAGTATCATCTCCACCTCGTCCACCGGCTTCACCATGAAGTCGTCGGTGCCCAGCGTGAACGCCTTCCGGACGTCTGCGGCGCTGTCCCGGGCGGTGATTATCAGCACGGGAATATTGCTGCCGCTTTCGCGCATCGTCCGCAGGAAGGTGTAGCCGTCCATCGTCGGCATCATAAGGTCCAGTATCACAAGGTCGATGTGCGTGTTCTCCATCAGCCGCAGCGCCTCCGCGCCGTCACCGGCGGTGAAGGGCTGATAGCCGTTCTTCTCCAGTGTGTATTCATACAGCCGCCGGATATGCGCCTGATCGTCCACTACCAGAATGTTGAACATAATTACCTCCGTAAAACCGCCGCAGCTATCGCCAGATCCTGCGGACGGGTCACTTTCATGTTGCAGGCGGTCACTGCGGTGATGTGTACTTCCTCGCCGCAGGCTTCCAGCAGCGCGCTGTCGTCCGTGAGTGATTCCGCCCGGGTGCCAAGCCTGCCCACGCAGGAAAGATACAGCTCCCGGCGGAACGCCTGCGGCGTCTGTGCGGCGTAGAGCGTATCCCTGTCCGGGGTGGAATCCACCAGATTCCCGGCGCAGATCTTTATCGTGTCTGTGACGGGAGCCGCAGCGATGGAAGCGCCATAGTTCGCCGCGTCCGTGAGCACCCTGTCGATATCCTCCGTGGATATCAGCGGACGCGCGCCGTCGTGTACCGCGATGAATTCGCAGGAGCACTTCGGCAGGGCGTTCTTCACGGAAAGGAACCGCGTGGCTCCCCCGGCGGTCACGGCTTTCAGCTTGGTGACGAGGTGGCTGCGGAGCAGCGCGCCGTAGTCCTGCTCCTCCCCCCGGGGCGCCGCGAGGATTATCTCATCGACCAGGGCGGAGCGCTCGAAAGCCAGTGCGCTGCGCACGATCACCGGAATTCCCTCCAGGACCGCAAGCTGCTTGTTTATGCCGTTCATGCGAGTGGAGCTTCCTCCGGCGAGAATTATCGCAGAAAACATACGCCCTCCTCAGCGGACTTCCATGAAATTGCCGTGCAGGCGGAAGTAGCTGTATTCCGTGCTGAAGTTGTTCAGCAGGCGGAGCACCACCGGCTGGCTGATGTTGCCGGAGAATTCCAGGTAGAACATGAATTCGTCCTCGGCGGTGCGGTATTCCAGCGGCAGCGGCTTACTCTGTATCTTGGTGAGGTCCAGCTCGTTCACCGCGAACTTCGTCAGCATGCGGTAGAGCGAACCGGAGATATGCGGCAGGGAAAGGGACACGGCGATGGTATCCGCCCCGTCGTAGACCTCCATCTCCCGGGAGATGCAGATGAACCGGGTCGCGTTGTTTGGGTCGGCGGCAATGGCAGATTCAACTACGTCAAGTCCGTGCATGTCGGCGCATTCCCGGGAGCATATGCAGCCGAGTTCGCTGCTGCGGTTCTCCGCCACCATCTGCGCCGCCATGGCGTTGTTGGCGTAGGGAATGACCGTGAGATACGGGCGGCTGGAGATGTATTCCCCACACTGGCGGATAGCCTGTTCGTGCCCGAAAATTATTTTGATGTCCTCGGATTTCACGCCGTGCTTCGCGGCGAGGACGTGGGTGCAGGGGACTGTGACGGTGCGGTTGATGTACACGCTGTGCTTCTCGAGAAGCTCCATGTTGGCGGTGACTTCGCCGGCGGTGCTGTTCTCCACCGGCACCACGCCGTAATCCGCGTCGCCGCGCTCAACAGCCTCAAATACCTCGGCGAAGCTGCCGTGGAAATCCATCTTACCGTCGGGGAACAGCTTCACCGCCGCCGCATGCCCGTAGGCTCCGGCAATACCCTGGACAGCCACCGAGGCGCCGGGCTTTATCGCGGACTTGTGGGGTATCTCCACCGCCGGGGTTATTGCGTTGTTCTGGCGGCACTTGGAGATATCCATGATGTTGGTGAACAGGAACTCCGCGGAACTTTTCAGCTCCTCCGGCGAACGGTCCCGGACGGACCGGATTATCGCCTTTTCGCGCTCGCTCTGGAATACCACCATGTTGTGCGCCGCCTTGTACTGCGCCACCTGGCAGGTGAGGTCCATGCGCTGGCGGAATAGTTCCAGCAGCTGGTCGTCTATCGCGTCTATATTCTTTCTGATAACGCTTAAATCAAGCTCTGTTCCCATTAGTCAAAAGTCCCTTCCACAATGTTCTCTTCCGTGATCGGAATGCCCTCATAGGAACCGTAGTCCGGTTCGCCTGTGGGCTCCACGGTAGGCTCCGCGGTCGGCTCGTAGTTCTCGGCGATGTAGACGATGATCTCCTGGTTGTTTTCGACATCGACGAGGTCGCCTATCTCAATGCTGCAACGCGCGACATTTCCGGTTTCGGCGGCGTTGGAGCGCTCGGTTTCCACTGAGTACTTTATGTTCAGCTTGCTGAGTTCGGCGGTGTATTTATCGCTGGACATTCCGTCGTAATCCGGCAGCGGCACCTTGCTGGGACCCTTGCTGACGGTTATCTCAATGGTGGTGCCGGTAGGCACAACGGTGCCGGCAGGAATGCTCTGGTCGAACATCTTTCCGCTTTCGTACTCATCGGAGTACACATAGGTCGGCACGAAGGTGAGAATGTTCTTGTATCTCTCGACTTCGTAGTCGTAGCTGCTGCCGTCGAAATCCTTCAGAGTGAGGGTATCGCTGACGACGGGTTCCGGCTCGGATTCCGTCTGGGAGGTGGTGGTTTCGGGGGCGGGGGTGCTCTCCTCCGTGGTCACGGCTTCCACGGTCGGCTCCTGTGAGGAGTCGCCGTCATTCCTGCTGAACGCGCCGTTCAGCGTCATCACGAACACGACGATGAACGCAGCCAGCACGACTCCTGCGACGACGAGGATCGCGATTGTCTTTGCGCGCTCCTTGCGCTGCTTCAGTTCGCGCCGGGTGAGCTGCGCCTTTTCCACCGGGGCGGATTCCACCGGCTTGGGCTGGCTGAACAGACGGTCAACGAATTCCGTGATGGTGCGGATACGCCTGTCCGGGGAGAGCTGAAGTCCGTCCATTATCACAGCGGAGATGTTCGCCGGGATATTCCGGTTTATCATCATTGGCTCCAGCATTGTGCCGCCGCTGCGCGCGATCGCCTCGGTGGGCGTGCAGCCGGTAAGACATCTGTAGAGCACCGCCGCGATTCCATAGACGTCGGTCCAGGTGCCGTTTATCTCGTTGGTGTACTGCTCCGGCGCGGCGAATCCTGCGAAAACCTCGCATGCCACCTCGGTGCCGGTGGTGCGCGCGGCGGATATTGCGAATCCAGTCAGCTTCAGCTCCATCTTGTCGGTGACGAATATCGTGGAGGGGGAGATTCCCCGGTGGAGTATCCCGGCAGAGTGGATAAGGCTCAGAGTTGTAAAGAACGGCGAAAACAGTTCCTTTGCCTGCTCCCAGGCTATCTCTCCGGAGGAATTCGCCAGGTAGGTCTTGAGGGAGATACCGTTTATGTATTCGAACACGGCGTAGGCGGTGTTGTTCTCACAGAACACGTCAAGCACCGTCTGGATGTGGGATATTCCGCGCAGCTTCATCAGCGTGCGGTTGAGGTCGATGAACTCTGACAGGTAGGTCTTGTAGAGCGCTGCGGAGGAAGGTTCCACGGTTATCTCGGTTTCGCCCTTTCTGCGCATGCACAGGGTGTCGGGCATGAATTCCTTTATCGTGACCTTGATGCCGGCGGCGGTGTCGTATCCGATGTAGACCGCGCCCTCTCCGTTGTATGTGATTACCTTGCCGATGATGTATCTGTCCGCAAGGAATGTCCTGGGCGCCATATATGTCGGAATGCAGGGCGAATCATCACTGTAGCCGCACAGCTTGCACGGACCGTCATAGGTCTTGTCGTTCATGCAGCCCATGCACAAGGAAGTTTCTTTTAACATTAGCGTTCTCCTGTTATGTTCTTGTAAAATACTGGTCTGATACTTACAGACCACCACTTTAATAATATACTCCAAATCAGCCGGATTGTCAACCTTTTTGGCGCCGCCGGAGCCTGGATTCCTTAAATTGTATCCAAATTGTAATATTTTGCCCGGCTGTTCCGGATAATTTTTCGTGCATACTGCGGCAATTCCGTTGCATTTTGCTGCGGATTGTGATATACTAGTATCACGAATACAATTCCGGGAAAGGAAACTGAAATATGTTCAAAAGCAAAAGACAGCAGGAGATCGTGCAATCCACCGAAGCGAAACTCGCGAAGATGTTCGAGGAGTTCAACGCCGAGAATCACCCGGAGGACGACGGGCGCCTGGTGTGCGAAACGCGGTGCACCATGGCGAGAATACGCTCCTTCTCGGATTTCATGTACCTGATGAAGGTAAGGCCGCTCCAGACCGCGTGCTATTACGGTGCGGCGGTGTTTTTCCTGGTCATGCTGGCGGCAATATGGTGCAGTGAGTGGCTGCTGACGGCGATATTCGCGGCGATATTCCTTATGCTGGCGACTGCGCCGCACAACATGCGCATACAATATTTCAACAAGCGCGCGGATAAGCTGGAGGACAGCTTCGGCAAGCTGATCAGCGCGGATTTCACCGCTGAGGACAGGATAGTCCTGACGATAAGCTCCCTGCCCGACGAGGACGGCGAGGACGCCGAGAGCTCCGCAGGAGCCTCCGTTGCGCTCAGCGACAGGAACGCCGAGGTGGTGGAGATACCCTACAAGAGCATAGGTCAGGCGTTCGAGTGCAGCCACAGCTTCTATCTTTTTCCGGAGCCGGTGGACGGGAAGAAGCTTGACGCCATCATCTGCGACAAGACGCTTTTCATCTGCGGCACTCCCATGCAGCTCCGCGACCGCCTTATGCGCGCCTGCGGCAAGCGGTTCAAGATCAGGATCAAGAAGGCGTGACGTATTCGGCGCACAATACCCGGTCCGGCGGACAGCATTTGTCTGCCGGCGTTGTGGTATTGTTGTTATGTTATCCAAAAAAACAAAAAAAATTTTGTCTATTTCTTAGAAAATCACCATTATGCCTTGATTTATGATAGTGGTTTATTGTATAATATAAACAAGAGTATTCTGACAAATGCTGTTCTTTTGAACGCGTGTACGTTTTTTTCGATAAGCATACGACATATGCCTGTGTGCGGTCAGAAGATTTCTGCCTGCTGAATGACCACCGGCATTTTTCGTCTGCGTCATTTTCCGGCGCCGTTTCGCTGTGCCGGGGTATGGTATTTCCATCGGCGGTGGGTAATTATTAACGAACAGAGGATTGATGCTATTGCTTTTCGGATATAAAATTGTCAAGATTGAGGTGTTTGGGGAGAACGGCGCGCTGCTGGCTTCTGTTGACAAGGGCTTCGTGTTCCCGAGAAACCTTGACTCTGACGAAGAAAGCATACTTATAATAAAGGGCAGGGATCTTCCGGAGCTTGAGCGCGGCGTCAGGGTGACCGTCATCGCGTATTCCAAGGCAGGCGACAGGATAAAGTACCTCGGGGAAATATCCATGGCGCACAGCCGGCAGATGAACGTTTCACTCCAGAAATACCGCAACACTCAGTTGCTTGAGGAGCGCCGGAGGTATTTTAAGATCAAGGTCGATCTCAAGGGCAGGGTGCTGTTCCTTGTGAGGGGCGACGACACCATTCGGTTCGAGGAGCCGGCAAATATCGGGATACAGGATATCAATGTCGGCGGTATTTTCATGTCGAGCAGCTATGAGTTCATGCAGGACGACTGCGTGTGCGTGGACGTCGAGCTGAACGACGGATACCGGCTGAACACCATGGCGAGGGTGCTGAGGGTGCAGACAGGGCAGGACAACGAGGTGCTCGGCTACGGCTGCGCGTTTGAGAGCCTGACCGCCGCACAGGAGGACTCCATCGGCAAATATATCAACCATCAGCAGCTTTTGCTGCGCGCAAAACAGAACGGCGAAGAATAAATCACACGGCAGGGAGGGTTCCCTGCGGCGAAAAATACATAATTCAGGGGGATAAGTGGTATGGGCAATTTCAGACTGAAGATAGTTCTGACGGTGATCATGCTGGTATTTTCTATACTTCCGGCGGTCATTGTCGGCACAGTCGGAACCTTTTCCGTGATGAACTACGAAAGTTCCGCGAAGCAGAACACGCTCAGGCAGGTGGCGGAGGCTAAGTCCGCCGGCATCAACGAGCTGTTCACGCACTACATCAACAGCGTCACGGCTTCTTCCAAGCTGGTCGCAGTCGAGGACGGAGTTACCGGCGACGGCAGCGCAGACGAGGTCCTTACAGCGATCAAGTCCGCGGACAGCGACATCGTTGACGTGCTCATACTCAACAGCGAGGGTACTGTCGTGGCTTCCGCCTGCGGCAAAACCGGCGGTGCGTTCGAGAACCTCTCCGACGGCATTTCCAGCCTGAAGAGCGTATCTCCCGTGCTTTCCTGGGAGAGCTACGGTCAGCGCATGGACGCGGTTTACTTCTACTCCAAGATCCAGGACTACAACAAGAACGAGATCGGCGCGTTCATCGAGGTCGTTTCCGTTGCCCCTGAGAGCGGTATCCAGAAGGCTGTCGCGGGTCAGTTCGGCGATCTCGCGAACAGCAAGTTCATGCTGGTGGATTCCAACGGTGTTGCCCTCAACTACACCAGCGGCGGCGTTGACAAGGACTTCAGCAGCACAAGCGTCTGGAACGACGGTGTGAAGGATCTCTATGACACCAACAGCCGCGATCTTGACAAGCTTAAGAACGCTTCTGATGTAAGATCCATTGTCGGCAGCGCCGGCGGCACTGTTTACTGCGTGGGTCTTATCGACAAGACCATCTCCGACTGGAGATGGGTGGGCGCAGCGGACGGCAGCAGCTTCCACTCTTTCTCCATGACTGCTAACCTGCTCGGCTGGGTAGTCGTTGCGGCTGCGGCGGTTGTGTTCTCCGTGGGTTCCCTGGTGGTTATCGGCAGATTCCTCGGCAACATGAGCGGAATGCTCAAGACCATGACCGAGATCTCCGATGCAGAGGGCGCTACGGATATCCGCTTCAAGGTCACCAACAGAAAGAGCGAGCTGGGCGAGATCCAGACCTCCTTCAACGACCTGCTGGACGAGGTGTTCCTCAGCGAGGAACGTCACCGCACCATTGCGGAGCTGTCCGACAACATGCTGTTCGAGTGGGATTTCCACAAGGAAAGAATGTACTGCTCTCCCAACATGCTGGCTAAGTTCGATATCAAGACCGAGGATTCCACTCTGTCCAACGGTAAGTTCATCGACTCCCTGATGAACTCCGAGGACGCGGAGAAATACAAGCGTGACATCAACCAGCTGCTCAAGAACAAGAACGGCTACAGCGCTGAATATCAGCTCAAGACCAAGAGTGGAGCGGTGATCTGGGTTTCCCTCCGCGCGGTATGCATTACCGACCGTCTGGGCGAGCCGCTGAGAGTTATCGGCGTCATGACCGATATCGACAACGAGAAGAAGCTGGAGCTCCAGCTTTCCGAGCGTGCAAGCTACGACTTCCTGTCACAGCTGTACAACAGAAATACGTTCATCAGGAACCTCACCGCCGAGATCGACCGCCGCGGAACCAAGCGCGTTGCAGCGCTGTTCATCGACGTTGACGACTTCAAGTTCATCAACGACCGCTACGGACACACCATAGGCGACGAGGTAATCAGATTCGTGGCTGACACGATCCGCAAGAAGGTCGATGACCGCGGCGGATTCGCAGGACGCTTCGGCGGCGACGAATTCGTGCTCTGCTTCACGAACCAGGAGGATATCGAGAATATCGAGAACATCTCCATGGATATCATCAACGAACTGTACCAGGGCTATGACACTCCCGACGGAGGAATGCACATCGATGTCAAGGCAAGTATCGGCGTTGCGTTCTGCCCCGAGCATACGGAGGACGTCAACGAGCTGCTCTCCTTTGCGGACACTGCGATGTACTTCGTTAAGAAGAACGGTAAGACGAACTACCACATCTACATACCCGAGGACAGCGCTACAGACGAGTACAAGGATCCTGAGGGCTATTAATCAACATCTGAACATGACCGAGGGCGGACATTTTATGTGCGCCCTTGTGATGTCTGAATAAACCGCAGCAGGTGCTGCAACGGGGGTATTTTCAATTGGCTAAGATAATCGCACTGACAAACCAGAAAGGCGGCGTGGGAAAGACCACGACCTGCTGCTCCATCTGCGGAGGGCTGGCGGGCGCAGGGAAAAAGGTGCTCGCGATCGACCTGGATCCGCAGGGGAATCTCAGCTTCTCGCTCGGCGTGGAGGCGGAGGACTGCTACACGATATATGATGTGTTCAAGGGGAACTGCGATATTTCCGACGCGATACAGCACGGCGACATCTGCGACGTGATACCCTCCAATATCCTGCTTTCCGGCGTGGAGCTGGAACTTACCGGCGTGGGGCGTGAATATATCCTTCGCGAGCAGCTGGAAACTATCCGGGAGGAGTACGACTTCATCATACTGGATACGCCGCCGGCGCTGTCCGTGCTTACCATCAACGCGTATACTGCGGCGGACGAGCTGGTTATCCCCATGCTGTGCGAAATACTCAGCCTCCAGGGAATTGCCCAGCTTAAGCAGACCATATTCGCGGTGCAGAGGTATTACAACAAGGACCTCACCGTGGGCGGGATACTGCTGAACAAGTACAATCCCAGGCTCACGCTCACAAGGGATGTGGAGGACCTCGCCAACGTCATTGCGGAGCAGCTGAACACCAGGATCTACAAGAGCCGCATAAGCACCAGCGTCAGCATTGCGGAGGCGCCGGCGCACGGCGAGAGCGTGATCACATACTCCCCGAAGTCGAAGGCGGCGGCGGAGTACCTGACGTTCATAGAGGAACTCACCGGCACGAAGTGCGGCGGAAAAGCGGCTAAGAAGAAATGAGAGAGCAGGAGAAGAATGCGATAACCGACCGCTACGACAGCGAGGGAGCGGTTCTTGTCCGCCGCGAGGACGAGCCGGCGGTAGTTGGGAATCCGGCTCCCGGGAAGAGAGCCGCGGAAAGCTCCGGGAAGATGCGCGGATCCGGCAGAAAAACCGCGAAGAAGCCCGGGAAAGAAGCTCCGAAGGCTCCGCATACGGAGGAGCAGGCGGTCAGCGTGAAAACTCCCAGCGTGATGAAACTGGTGGAGGACACCGCCGCGATGGAAAACCAGGTCATCGCCGCCGGGAAAAGCCGTATCCCACGGCAGCTGAGGGGAATCGAGCCGCTGTCCCGGGTTATCCGCCGGGAGGCAGAGGCGGAGAAGCAGCTGGAAGAGAAGCAGAGCGCGCCGCTTGTGATGTGTGAGCTGACCGGAATGACCGCGGAGGACGCCGCGCCGTTGATACTTGCGCGGTTCAATGCCTGCGACTGCGACACCTGCCGGAGGGAGCTTTCCCGGCTGGCGGCGGAGGAACTCCCGGCTAGGTACATCAGGCTCCCCGAGGGCGAGGGACTTGAATGGAGCGGATTCACGGACGACGAGCGCGTGCTCATCGCTTCGGTGAGGAAATCCGTCACCACGGTGATGATACGGCTGATGATGGGCAACCGGAAGCGGAACTTCCATGGCTGATGTGCCGGAATGTAACGCGGCTGTTAATTAGCCACAAAATCAATAAAAATTGTTGCATTATAGCGCCGGATATGCTATAATATACAAAGGGGATTTGTCCCGGAATAGCAGAGGAGGTGGCTCCGTTGGATTGTTCCTTATGGTTCGGACGGTGCATGGTAAACAGTGCGTCTGAGATCGCAGAACATTTCGATATGGCGTCGCTCCGTGGCTATTTCCTCGGGGGTAGTCTTGAAGAGTGGCTCCGGGAGCACGGCGGCGAGGAACAGGCAGACCGCGTTTCAGCACTCGACCCCAAGGACCCGGCGCTTGACCGCAGGCTCGCGGAGATATTCGGGCAGGCTGATGCGGAGAAGAATGAGGTATTCCGGGGCGATGGCGCAGGCTACGCTGCCCCTGCTGTAAGCGGCTCCGGGTGGAATCGCGGTTCCTATTCCGTGGGTTCCGGCGCGGCAGGGTACGGCTCCTATTTTACTGGCGGCTCCTACGCTGTGGGGTATGGCTCCTATGGCTCTGCGGTCGGCAGCTTCGGCGGATTCCGACTGTGGGAATGGGAGTGGGAATGGCGCTTCGGCTCCTTTGCAGGCTCCTTCAGGAATTCCTCGTGGAGGGGCGGCTCTTTTGCCGGAGGTTCCTTCCTCGGCGGCTCATTCGGATTCGGCTCCTTAAGCGGCTGGCTGGGGAGTTTCGCAGGCTCCTTCGGGTGGGGCTCGTTCGCGTTTCCGATGGCGAACGGCAGCTGCTTCATCACCGCCGACGAATACGACAGGATAATGTACCTGACGCTGCGCAGATGTCCGCTGGACTGCTTCGGCTACGGAATACACATAGTCTGACAGAGGTAACGATTTGGACGCATTTCATATAATTTCAACGGCTCCGTTTTTCGCGAAAAATAACGGGGCTTTTGCTTTAGAGGATTTCGACCTGTTCTGCGCCGTGATTTCCGCGCTGGAGTGGCGCAGGGACGGCAGCAGGATATTCCTGTACTGCGACGGACCGGCGGCGGATTACATCAGAAACTCCGGGCTGGAATCCGTCTGGGACGGGCTGCGTCAGGAGGTACCGGACGACCTGGACGGAATTGACCCGGAGATGTTCTGGGCGGCAGGGAAGCTGCTGGCGCTGCGCCGCATGCCGGCTCCCTGCGCGATGGTGGATACAGACCTCATCGTCTGGGAGAAGCCGGAATTCGGCGGCGAGCTGATTGCTGCGCACCGGGAGGATCTGAATCCGGACATATATCCGCCGCTGGAGTACTTCTCCGCGCCCGGGCACAGCATTCCGGAATTCAGCCGGGAAGTACTGCCGCTGAACACGGCGTTCCTGTATATGCCGGACAACTCCCTCAAGGAGTTCTACACCTCCCAGGCGATAGCGTTCATGAAGTCCGCAGAGAGCTGCGGCGACAGGCTGAAGTACATGGTGTTCGCGGAGCAGCGCATGGTTGCCATGTGCGCGGAATACACCGGGACCCCGGTGAAAACGCTGCTGGAAAAGGACTTCCTGTTCTTCCCCCAGGACAAGTACACGCACCTGTGGGGGGCTAAGCAGCAGATGAGGGACAACCCCGTGCTGCGCGAGGAGTTCATCTGGCGGTGCATTGCGAGGATTCTCCGGGATTTCCCGGAGTGGGAGTGGGCTATCGACAGGATAAAGGGGGCGGCACGATGATATACCTGGACAACGCGGCGAGCGCGCCGGTGCTGGATTGCGCCCTGAACGCTGCAGAGCCATTTCTGAGGGACTGCTGGGGTAATCCCTCGTCGATACACACCGAGGGCAGGCGCGCGGCGCTGGCGCTCATAGAGGCGCGGGAGAAGTGCGCCCGGGCGATCGGCGCGGCTCCTGAGGAGATCCTGTTTACCTCCGGCGGCACGGAATCCGACAACATGGCGGTGAAATCCGCGGCACTAGCCGGGTGGGAGCAGGGCAGGCGGCGGATAGTCACAACTTCGGTTGAGCACCCGGCGGTGATGGAAAGCTGCCGCGCGCTGGAGCGCTTCGGTTTTGTTGTGGATTATCTCCCGGTTGACAGCGGCGGATATGTGTCCGCTGAGCGCGCCCGGGAGCTTATCACGCCGGATACCGCGCTGGTCACGGTGATGACGGCGAACAACGAAGTCGGAGCGGTACAGCCGATTCATGAGATTTCGGCGGTATGCCGGGAGCACGGCGTGCTGTTCCATACGGACGCGGTGCAGGCCGCCGGAATGATTCCCCTGGACGTGAACGACATCGGCTGCGACATGCTTTCGATTTCCGCGCACAAACTGGGCGGACTACGCGGCGCCGGGCTGCTGTACTGCCGGAGGGGGATCCCCGTGAATCCGCTGCTGAACGGCGGAGGGCAGGAGAACGGGCTGCGCTCCGGGACGGAGAATACCGCCGCGATAGCGGCGATGGGCGCGGCTATGGAATACGCGTGCAGGGACATTCCGGGGAAATCCGCGGCGATGTCCGAGGTGCGCGACAGGCTCATTTCCCTGCTGACGGAAATTCCCGGGAGCCGGCTCAACGGTGGAAAATCCCCACGGCTGTGCGGAAACGTGAATGTGTCCTTCGCCGGGGTCGAGGGGGAGAGCCTTGTCCTGGGGCTTGACCTCCGCGGAGTGTGCGCCTCCTCCGGGTCGGCGTGTGCCAGCGGCGACGAGAAGCCCTCCCATGTGCTCACTGCGATGGGAGTCCCGGCGGAATTCCAGAAAGGCTCCCTGCGGCTCACCTTGTCGGAATCCACCACGATGCAGGAAGCGGAGCGTGCCGCCGCGACAGTCCGGGAAACGGTGGAAACCCTCCGGGAGCTGCGCGGCTGGAAATAAAAGAAACCTGCCGGAGAACTCCGGCAGGTTTTTCGCATATAAAAAGAAAACCTCGTCGAAACTCGACGAGGTTTTTGGTTGGGGTGGAAGGATTTGAACCCTCGAAATGGATGAGTCAGAGTCATCTGCCTTACCGCTTGGCGACACCCCAGTGACTTAACGTATTATATTATAGCACGAAGATCTCGGTTTGTCAATAGCTTTTTTATATTTTTTTATATTTTTCTGAGATTTTTTTCAGCCCAGCTTCCGGCACGGTAGTATTATGCCCGGGAGGTCGTGGAATATGCAAAAAAATACGCCCCGGGATCCCGGAGCGTATTCTGTGAACTGAATCATCAGAGCTTGCTGATCTTCTCGTTGATCTCGTTGATACGAGTGTCGATCTGGGTGAAGTACTCAGCGTTCAGCTGTGCGTATGTCTTATCACCAGACAGGTATACAGTCTTGGTCAGAGCCTCGACAGGCGACTCAGCCTTGCCTGCGTCTGCGATGTCGTTACCGATACCGTTCTTGAAGTCGAAGATAGGAGTGATCTTGCTGGTGCCGTCAAGAGTGGTCTGGCTGTAGATGAAGTCGAGGTTGTAGTCGGTCCAGCCGTACTTGTCCTTAGCCTGCTTTCTGGAAGTAGCAGTTACTTCAGGGTCAAGGGAGGTGGTTACGCAGCAGTCGATCCATGCGGCAACGCCGTTAGCGTTCGTGGAGCCCTTGCACCACATCAGAGCGTCCTGCTTCATGAAGTGGTAGTACTTGTCAGCCTGCGGATCTCTCGGATAAGGAACAACGCAGATCTCGTCGTCGTTCCAGCTGAATCTGTCAGCAAACTTCTTCAGACCGGAATCGCCCTCGAATTCCCATGTGCCGCCGTTAGCGTAGAACAGGATATTGCCCTGTGCCCACAGCTTCGGGTTAAGGGACCAGCCGTTCTCCTGGATCGGCCATCTGAGGTTTTCGGACTGGAGTGTGGACAGCAGATCCATTGCTCTCTGAACGTTGGCGCTGTTCATGTTGTTTACGAGCTTACCGTTCTCAATGCTTATGATAGGCGTACCGGTGGATACCAGAAGCTCGATCTCGGTGTGGAAGCCCTCGGTCACATATCTGTCATCGCCGGACTTCTGGAATGCTCTTGCCATCTCAAGGAAGGTATCCCATGTCCAGTTGTCGTTCTCAAAAAGCTCACGCGGATCCTGAAGGCCTGCGTCCTCAATAACGCTCTTTCTGTAGTACAGCAGGGAGTCGAAGGAGACCTCGTAAATAGCGCAGTACTGCTTGCCGTTCAGCTCGAACTGATCCATTACGTCCTTTGCAGGAGCCCATTTATCAGTTGTGAGGTCGACAATGCCGTCGATCGGCTGATATCTGCCCTGGAGAGCGCCGTAAGGATAGTCACGGATCTCAAACGGGAACAGGTCAGGAGAGTCGCCCGCCTGGATAGCTGTAGCCAGCTTGTCGTAGCGGGAGTTGTAGTCGGTGTACATGTAGTCGAAAATTCTTCCGGTGTGGTCGTAATTCTCGCTCTTCTCGATACCCTTTGTGGGGATACCGTATACTTCCTTGAACAGCTCTGCGTTTGCAGCGGTCTCGTCGATCTCCCACCAAGCCATCCACTTGATACGGGTGTCGACCTCAAGGTCGGGGTTGTCGAGCTTGTCAGCTGCGTTTTTTGCAGCTTCCTGAACGTCGGGGTCGGTGTCGAATGTTGCTGTTGTTACAGCGGATACCGGCGCGTTGTTGCCGGAAGTGCCGTCGGCGTTCGGTGCGTCAGCGTTGGATACGCCGGAGTTGCTGCCGGAAACTGCGGGTTCCTCGTCGCATGCGGTCAGCGACAGGATCATTGCAGCAGCGAGCACGCTGGCAGCAGCGGTCTTGAACTTGTTCATCAATAAACCTCCATTAAGTAAAATGTTAAAGCAGGGACAAATAAATTGTCTAGTTACATTATACAGTAATTTGCGTAATAATGCAATATCTATAATAGATAATTTAAACCCGGCTTCTTTGTGCAAAATCGCATAGCAAAGTTACTGCAATTACTTAATGTTCGGTAAAATTACTTAATTTAATTTCACCTATTTTTCATATTCCGCTGACGTTGAAGTCGTGTCTGCTGCGGATCTCACGGCATTTGCCGACAGTCCTGCGAGGACCTCCGCGACCTGCTCCGGGATCTCCGCGCCGTCCTTCACCGCCTGAACCGCCGCGGTCAGCTGCTCGTCGGTGAATCCAGCCGCCTTGAGGTCGTCGGAATACTGCGCCAGCACCTCGTCCGCGTTGTCCGGAGTGATGACGGTGCTGCTCTGCACGGTGGGTATCTGCATTCCGTTGGCGTCGATGGTGTAGTCGCTGGTGTAGATAAGCTCGCCCACCGGCACGAACTCGTATCCCTCCCCGGAAAGCAGCTCCAGCACCTGCGGAAGCGCCTGGGTGGTGTTCTCAAGATCGTTGTGGAAGAGCACGATCGACCCGGATTTCACGCCGCCGGTGACCTTTTTGACGATCTCCTCGGGGGTGGGTTCCTTCCAGTCTATGCTGTCACCGCTCGATATGGATGGAAGGTGGCTTATAAAAGGAAGCACTGGTCAAATTGCGTATATGTCCCGTGCTGTGTCGAACTAAAAGCAGGCCTGACTTCTTTCAACAATTATCTTTACGTTTCTTTGAATAAATGTGTCTTGTTAGTAAAATTAGCATAATAATCACAAAACTGACAGCACGGCACACGCGCGATCTATTTGTGACGTATCCTTAATCAGTATGTCCAAATATGGCTTGCAGTATTTTGCACTTGTTCACGACTTATTATTTAGTTGAGCGGAAAGCTCAATAGAATATTATTTATTATTAGGAGGTTCATATGGCGGTTATAGAATACGACAATCAAAAAGAACTGATGCTCAGCGGTGAGGACAAGCTGACTAATGTGCCGCAGGAGTTCATCATTGTTACCAATATGACCGATGATACGGTATACGTTTCAAAGGATCCGGATATCGCTGACAGACTGGACGATAACGAGGTAATGGTGGTGGAGCCGGGTTGTTCTGGGTGCAATCCAAATTCATGGGGATTGAGCGATCATTGTTATTTTCTGGGTAGCGGACGAGTTGGGATAGAGTTTATCAGCAACGAGCACGACGGACTTTGCAGGGCGCTTTTACTGACTGCAAAGTCTATGAAATCGGAGAATTTGCTGGACAACCCGGATTTTCACCTTAACCAGAGAGGACAAAGCATATATACAGGGATATCGGCATATACTTACACCGTGGACAGATGGTGTATCTGGAAATACAACTGCGACAATTACGGCACAGTTACAGTAAACTATGACGGTTCGATTGCTGTGGACGGAACGATGGGCGCCGATGACGCAATACTCACTCAGGTGATAGCAGACGGCGCAAATCTTGTCGGAAAAACAGTTACTTTGTCACTTGAGGTGAGCGAGATAAAAGGTACCATAAGTATTCAGCAGCACGGAAATAAGCTGAGTACGCTGAATATCTCTGCGCCGGGCGTGCATACAATTACATTTGATTGGGGTAATACGCCTAATCACCGTCTGGTGATCAACAATACCAATTGCACCCATTATACGCTCAGGTGGATAAAGCTGGAGAAGGGCGCTGATATGACGCCGTTCAAGGCTCCCGACACTGCTATGGAGCTGCTGAAATGCCAGCGTTACTACCAGGTGCGCAGCAACGGCAGCGCAGCCGCTATGGATCTCCGCCCTGTGATGAGGGCAGTTCCCTCAGTGACCGCAAGATCCGATGGAAATTACGCTTACAGCTCCGATTTATAATTCGTTTCGCCGTGCCCGGTTATCTGCCGTGCACGGCGTTCCTTTGTGTTATCAATGAGGATTGTGGGTTGTTTTGCCTATTGACAAATAACCTGTTTGGTTGTATAATACAATAGGATTTCTATTGGATATTCCATTGGCGTGAAAATGTTATATCTTGTTTTGGTATGCTTGAGGGAATATGAAGAATAAGCTGAAAAAAATAGCAATGCTGTTTAGCAAGAATCGTTTTTTGTTTGAAGAACTCGTTAAAAGAGATTTTACAAAAAAATATAAACGTACAGTTCTGGGAATGCTCTGGAGTGTGCTTGGTCCACTGATGACGCTGGCGGTTATGGCTATTGTGTTTTCTCAGTTCTTCGGCAGGGATATACCGCATTATGTTATCTACCTGTTCTGCGGAAATCTGCTGTACAGTTTCTTTAAGGAATCCACTTCCACGGGAATGACTGCATTGTACGAAAATGCCAGCATATTTTCCAAGGTGAATGTGCCGAAATATATGTTCCTGTTGTCAAAGAATGTTTCGGCTCTGATAAATTTCGGGATCAACGTCGTCCTGCTGTTCGTGTTCTGCATTATTGATGGCGTGGCGTTCAGCTGGAAGTTCATCATGCTGCTGTATCCCGTTTGCTGCCTTGTGGTGTTCAACCTGGGGGCAGGGCTGATTCTTTCCGCCCTTTATCTTATGTTTAGAGATCTGAAATATCTTTATGATATCTTCACGCTCATGCTGATGTACGTTTCGGCGATCTTCTATTCAATAGATGTTTACGATCAGCAGGTTCAGTACTTGTTCTATCTAAATCCGCTGTACGTTTACATCAGATATTTCCGCAAGATAATCTTGGATGGTGTGATCCCTAAGTTCTCGTTCCATCTGCTTGCGGCAGGATATGCGCTGGTAGTACTTGCTGTCGGTGCGCTTATTTATAAGAAGAAAAACTACAAATTCCTATACTACATCTGATCGGAGAAAAAATGAATCAGGTAATAATTGAAGCAAAAGATGTTTCCGTCAGATATATAACCGGCGATCTTAGAAATATCGGTCTGAAGGAATACGTCATGAAAAAATTGACGCGCACTTATCACGCTGAGGAGTTCATAGCGGTGAATGGTGTGTCGTTTACACTTTGTCAGGGCGATATGTTGGGAATCGTGGGGACTAACGGAGCGGGGAAATCCACGCTGCTTAAGGTGGTGACGCAAATTATGCGGCCGTCCACCGGATATGTAAGGGTGAACGGAAGAATAGCCGCATTGCTGGAGCTTACCAGTGGGTTTGACGGCGATCTTGACCTGAAAGAGAATGCATATCTCCGCGGAGCCATGCTTGGCTATACCCGTGAGTTCATGGACAAAAAATACCCGGAGATATTGAAGTTTTCTGAGCTTGAAGAGTTTGAGCATCGTCCGTTCAAGCAGCTTTCGAGCGGAATGAAAGCGCGTATCGCGTTTTCCATTGCCAGTATGATTGAGCCGGAGATACTCATTCTCGACGAGGTGCTTTCTGTAGGCGATGGTGCATTCCGCGATAAGAGCGAGGCGAAAATGCGCGAGATAATTCAAAACGGAAAAGCAACAATACTCGTTTCCCATGCATTGGATCAGGTACGCAGACTGTGCAATAAAATACTGTGGCTGGATCATGGCAGGCAGGTGGCATTCGGCGACGCAGACGTGCTTTGCGACGCTTATCAGGAGTTCCTGGTAACCGGGATCCTGCCCGATATCCGGAGCGATAATGATGTATGATTATCTAATAGTGGGCGCCGGGCTTTTTGGCTCGGTGTTTGCACATGAAATGACCGCGCGCGGAAAGCACTGCCTTGTTATAGACCGACGTTCCCATATCGGCGGAAACTGCTTTACGGAGTCAATCGAGGGAATAAACGTTCACAGGTACGGCGCGCATATATTCCACACATCTGACCGGAGAGTCTGGGATTATGTCAATCAGTTTGCTGAGTTCAACAATTTCATCAACGCACCCATAGCGATATATAATGACGAGTTGTATAATCTGCCTTTCAACATGAATACTTTTAGCCGAATGTGGGGAGTGAAATCCCCGGAGGAGGCAAAACGCGTCATTGACGAGCAGATAAGCAGCCTTGATATCGGAGAGCCGCAGAATCTGGAGGAGCAGGCGCTGCTATTGGTCGGCAGAGATGTCTACGAAAAGCTGGTAAAGGGCTACACGGAGAAGCAGTGGGGGCGTCCCTGCAAGGAGCTTCCTGCGTTTCTTATAAAAAGGCTTCCGCTGAGGTTCACGTTTGATAACAATTACTTCACGGACAGATGGCAGGGAATTCCGATCGGCGGTTACACGCAGATATTTGAAAAGCTGCTCAGCGGCTGTGATGTACGCCTTGAAACGGATTATTCTGCGGTGAAGAACCAAATTCGGGCGGCAAAAACCGTGTGGACAGGGCGGATCGACGAGTTTTTCGGAGGCTGTTTCGGCAGCCTTGAGTACCGCTCCCTGCGCTTTGAAACGGAAGCTCTGGACTGCCCTGACTGGCAGGGGAACGCCGTGGTTAACTACACATCGGCGGAAGTTCCGTTCACGCGTATCATCGAGCACAAGCATTTTGAATTCGGAACGCAGCCCAAAACTGTTATAAGCCGCGAATATCCCGTGGAATGGGCTGACGGCGCAGAGCCGTTCTATCCAATAAACAACGAGCGAAACAATGCGCTCTACGGGCAATACAAACGGCTTGCCGCCGACAGGACAGACGTTATCTTCGGCGGACGGCTGGGTGAGTACAGATACTACGATATGGACAAGGTTATTGCGGCGGCGCTTTCAGCTGCTCGAGGTCAGTTGTGAGCTGCTGTAATCATTAAGGTGATATTATGAAAAAACTGCTTGAAAAAAATAAGGGAATGAAGATTCTGGTAACGGGGCACACTGGGTTTAAGGGCTCATGGCTCTGCAAGACGCTTATCATGGCAGGCGCAGAGGTTACTGGATTTGCTCTTGAACCTCCGACGGATCCTAATCTGTTTTCAATCTCAGGCATAGAGAAAAATATGCGTTCGGTCATCGGTGATATACGAGATCTGGAAATGCTGAAAAAGACGGTGGCGGAATGCAGACCGGAGATCGTGATACATATGGCGGCGCAGCCCATAGTGCGTGAAAGCTATGCCGATCCCGTATACACATATCAGACCAATGTCATGGGAACGGTGAACGTCTGCGAAGCTATAAGACACTGTCCCGACGTCAGGTCGTTTGTTAACGTGACAACAGACAAGGTTTACCGAAACAACGAATGGGAATGGGGATACAGGGAAACGGATCCGCTCGACGGGTACGATCCGTATTCCAATTCAAAATCCTGTTCCGAGCTTGTTACTTCATCATATGCAAAATCGTTTCTTGTCGGGAACGGAGTTGCGGTTTCTACCTGCCGTGCAGGTAATGTTATCGGCGGTGGCGATTTTGCTAAAGACAGAATAATCCCCGATTGCGTCAGGGCAATGGAAAAGGGCGAGCAGATCCTACTGCGTAATCCGTATTCCACTCGCCCTTATCAGCATGTCTTAGAGCCTGTTACTGCGTATCTCATGCTGGCGTTGAAACAGCTGAATGATCCATCGCTTGCAGGTAACTACAATGTGGGTCCTGATGACAACAGCTGCGTCAATACCGGCGACCTCGCAGACTTATTCTGCGAAAAATGGGGTAACGGAGCATCGTGGAAAAATGTCAGTGAGAAGAATGCACCGCATGAAGCTAATTTCCTGAAGCTTGACTGCTCCAGGATAAAATCAATCCTTGGCTGGGAACCCAAATGGAGCATTTCGGAAGCAGTTGAAAAGACTGTGGAATGGAGCAAGGCTTATATTTCACATGCCGACACCGTTGCCGTAATGGAAAAACAAATCAAAGAATATTTAGGAGAGTAATTTGCGTGTTTGAGAATATGACTGAGCAGCAGGCCCGTGAGCAGATACTGAAACTCACAGAGGAATACTGTAATACATTTCACAATAAGAAAAAGCCGTTCACAGAGGGCGACAGGATCCCGTATGCTTCAAGAGTATACGATTCCAAGGAGATGGTAAATCTGGTGGACAGCTCGCTGGAATTCTGGCTGACCTCCGGCAGATATACCGACCAATTTGAGAAGAAACTCGCCGAGTATCTTGGCGTAAGATACTGCGCGCTTGTGAATTCCGGTTCCAGCGCAAACCTGACCGCATTTATGACCCTGACTTCGCCGCTGCTGGGCGACAGAGCCATCAAACGCGGCGACGAGGTTATCACTGTTGCTGCAGGTTTTCCCACAACCGTAACTCCGATGATACAGTTCGGTGCGGTGCCTGTTTTTGTTGATGTCACCATTCCCCAGTATAACATTGATGTTGATATGTTGGAAAGTGCGCTTTCCGATAAGACAAAGGCGGTCATGATCGCGCATACGCTCGGCAATCCGTTTGACCTCGCTTCCGTAAAGGCTTTCTGCGACAAGCACGGATTATGGCTGGTGGAGGACAACTGCGACGCCCTCGGTTCTCAGTACACCATAAACGGTGAAAAGAAGTTCACCGGCACCATCGGCGATATCGGAACGTCCAGCTTCTATCCCCCTCATCATATGACCATGGGAGAGGGCGGCGCCGTGTATACAGACGATCCGCTTCTGTCAAAGATAATCAAGTCTATGCGCGACTGGGGACGCGACTGCGTATGCAAATCCGGCTGCGACAATATGTGCGGTCATCGCTTCGACAGGCAGTACGGTGAACTTCCGTTAGGATATGACCACAAGTACGTTTACTCACATTTCGGATACAATCTCAAGGCTACGGATATGCAGGCTGCAATCGGCTGCGCACAGCTTGAGAAGTTCCCGACGTTCGTCGAGAGAAGAAAGCATAATTTTGCAAGGCTTAAAGAGGCGCTTCTTGTTGCACAGGACAGACTCATTCTTCCTGAAGCGGCAGAAAACGCCGATCCGAGTTGGTTCGGTTTCCTTATCACTTGCAGGAATGGCGTTGACAGAAATTCTGTTGTTCGTTATGTTGAGAGCAAGGGAGTTCAGACAAGAATGCTGTTTGCTGGCAATCTCACGAAGCACCCCTGCTTTGACGAAATGAGAAAGACTGGTGAAGGCTATCGAATTGTCGGCACTCTAAAAAATACCGATAGAATCATGAACGATACGTTTTGGATAGGAGTGTACCCGGGAATGAGCGACGAGATGATCGACTATATGGCAAAAACCATACTTGAAGCGATCGGTTAAGGAGCAATAGAAATGAAGGTTGTACTTTTAGCAGGCGGTCTTGGCACCCGTATATCCGAGGAATCCCAGCTTCGCCCTAAACCTATGATAGAGATCGGTGGAATGCCGATCCTCTGGCATATCATGAAGGAATATTCATATTACGGCTTTAATGACTTCGTTATCTGCGCCGGATACAAACAGCATATGATCAAGGAGTGGTTTGCGGATTATTTCCTGCACACCTGCGATGTGACGTTTGACTTCACGCAGAGCGAAAGCAGCGTTATAATCCACGATAAAAAGACCGAACCCTGGAAGGTCACGGTAGTGGACACCGGGCTTGAAACAATGACCGGAGGACGTATAAAGGCAGTCCAGAAGTACATCGGCGACGAACCGTTCTTTATGACTTACGGCGACGGTGTGTGCGACGTGAATATCATGGATCTGCTCAATTTCCACAGGAACAGCGGAAAAAAGGCGACGCTTACTGCCGTAAAGCTGGAGCAGAGATTTGGCGTGCTGGATATCGAGGACGGCACGGTCAGGGCTTTCCGTGAGAAATCTTCGCTGGATACAGAGCCGATAAATGCAGGTTATATGGTGCTTGAGCCGGAGGTCTTTGGTTATCTCGGCGGAAAGAACTGCATATTTGAAAAGGACCCACTCGAAAAGCTTGCGGCTGAGGGTCAGCTTGCTTCCTACCTGCACACAGGATTCTGGCAGTGCATGGATACCAAAAAAGAGCACGATGCGCTTGAGAAAATGTGGGAGAGCGGCACAGCTCCGTGGAAGAAATGGTAAGCCCGTCAAAAGTCATTTCCTATGTGAAAAAGTGGGGCGTCAGGTCGTCCTTTCAGAACCTGATGTACACGATACAGAACAGGGAGCTGCATAAGTCCTTTGGTGATGAAAATCCAGACAAGACTATATACATCATTCGCTGTGTGAATGATAAGTCCGGATTTTATAACGGGCCGATCAACAACCTCATGGCGAATTATTTTTATGTACTCACGCATCTGAGATATGCCCGGGTGAACGGCTATGTCCCTGTGGTTGACCAGCAGAACTATCCTGTGTATAACAGCGCTGATTCCGCCATCAACGGCACTATGAACGCGTGGGAATACTACTGGAAGCAGCCGTCTGATGTTTCCCTCGACGAGGCGTACCGCAGCAGGAATGTGATACTTTCCCGCCGCAAATGGTTCGGGCAGTGGGACATGGGATATGACGCCGCCAAATACAGAGATCCTGCAGTGGTGGGACAGGTTAGCGCATTGTGTGTACCGCTCAATACGATGACTGAGGATTATGTCGAAAGAAAGTACAATGAGCTTATTTCGGGAAAAGGAAAGGTACTCGGTGTGTGCTTCAGATATGGTGGCCATGCCAGGAACTGCTTCTACCACGGTGACGGTCACCCGGTACAGCCGGATATAGACGAGCTTGCGGATATTGTGGAACAGCGGCTTTCCGAGTGGGGAATGGACTGCGTGTTCATGACATCGGACAGCATGGATTCTGTCGAGTATTTCCGCGAAAGATTCGGGGACAGGCTCATCATTATGCCAAGAATACGCCGAAAAGAGGGCGTTGCGTATAAATCCAATCACGACAGCCCCATGTACTGCGAGCAGAATATGTTCCGCACTACGCTTGAATATCTGGCAGAAATGGAGCTGCTGTCGCGCTGCAATGGGCTTATCGGTTCGATCACCAGTGGCCTGAGGTACGCTGTGGTGAGGAACGATATGACATATGAACATTGTGAGATTCTTGAAAGAGGATTTTTTGAAGACAAAAGGAAGAAAGGGTAGATCGTGATATGAAGAAGCTGCTCATTCTGGGCGGAAACGGATTCGCCGGCAGAAACCTGTGGGAGTATCTGTCGCAGTTCCCAACGGAATATACAATAGACGCGCCCTCCAGTTCAGAGATGGATCTGCTTGATGAAACAAAAGTACATGACTGGCTCGCCCACGGAAACTATGACGTGGTGGTGAACGCGGCAATAGCCAATCCGCGCCGTTCCAGTTTCACGAAGAACTCCAGCGAGCTTGAGTGCGACATCAGAATGTTCTGCAACCTGGAGCGCTGCTCGGATATGTACGGAAAGATGCTATATTTCGGCTCCGGAGCCGAATACGACAAGCGTTTTCCCATATGCAGCGTTACCGAGGACGACATAGGCAGGAGTATCCCTTTCAATGATTACGGCCTTGCTAAATACATCATAGGGAAAAATATCGACCGCAGCCGCAATATATATAATCTGCGAATATTCGGGCTTTACGGCAAATACGAGAATTATGGGACAACTTTTATTTCGGGCGCTTGTTGTAAGGCACTGAAGGGGCTTCCTATTTCTATTCGGCAGAATGTGTATTTCGATTACTTATATATTGATGATTTCTGCCGCATAGTGAAATGTTTTGTTGATAAAGAGTCTAAGTATCATACATATAACGTTACATCTGGGACAAAGGTGGATTTGAAATCCCTTGCTGCGTTTGTGAAGAAAGTGAGCGGCTCTGACGTTCCGGTTATTGTATGCAGGGATGGATTGGCAAACGAATATACTGCCGATAATTCCAGAATGAGAAGCGAATTGGGAGATTTTAGGTTTACTTCTGCGGTGGATGGAATTAATCATCTTTACGATTATTACAGAGAGATCAGGAATGATATTGATCTCATGAAATTATTATACTGATTTGGGAGGACAATATGACTGGGGTCGGAAAAATCGGAAAAATGGTGGTTCAGGCACTTGTGCCAAAGAAATTAAAACCTCGTTTCAACTTCTGTGTGGGCAAAATAAAGGCGGCTATGACCAGTACCAAAAGCTTAAAGGTTTTCTGGAAGATAGTATTTTTCCCGCTGACATTTTCTTTGTCGTTGCTGCTGGCTTTCTTTAAGAGTTTTCTGATACTGATACTTCCGCAGAGAACATATGTGAACCTTGTGTATATATTCCAGCAGATGTTTATTGACATCGCGCAGAGAGGAATTGGGCTTCCTACTGCGCTGAAGAGGGCTTCGTTGCGGAATGAGCTGCTTACAAAGGGCGCGCAGACCCAAAAGTCTTATGGCGATAAAAATCCAGATCTCACATTCTATGTTATACGCCCATATTACTTCCTTCAGCCTAATGTGCTTATTTACCGCAACGTTGCTAATCTGCTTACGCAATATTATTACGTTCTTCAGAAGCTCAGCTATGCACTGGAAAACGGGTACATTCCAGTGGTGGATTGGAAAAACTATGGACTGATGCCACATGCCGAGAACTATCCCGTAAATGGTACCGAGAACTCATGGGAGTATTACTGGACGCAGCCCAGTAGTTTTACGCTTGAAGAGGTATATCAGAGCAAGAACGTTATCCTTTCTACACAGAATATAGGAGATTTTGGATATATTCCACATTGCTCAATGGCACCGCCTTATGATAAATATGCTCATGATCTAGCAGAACAGTGCCCTCCGTATCTTAAAAATGTACATCTCAACGAAATCACCGAGAATTATGTATCCGATGCTCAGAAGGAACTCTTTCCTGAGGGAAAGAGGATCATGGGTGTTGTACTGCGCGGTGCGGCTTATGGTCATGGAGGAACTCCGTACAGAAGTCACCCACAGCAGGTTGGTATGGAAGAGCTGAAAAAGACGATATGGGAACTCCTCGACGAATGGGGCATGGATCTTGTTTTTTTTGTTAATGAAATGCAGGAAATGGTGGACGAAATGCGAGAGGAATTTGGCGACAGGCTGATTGTGCTGCCCAGAATGCGAGATACGTTTGAGCGTCCCATGGATGGAATCACTAAAAACCCAATGTATTATGACGGAAACAGATATCAGACAAATCTTGACTATGTTACTGAAATCGCTTTGCTGTCACGCTGCGATACGCTCATCGGTTCAATGTCCAGCGGAATGAGAACTGCGCTTATCTGGAACGCGCAGAAGTATGAGCATACATATGTTTTTGACAAGGGGCTCTGGTAATAATGAAATTCGGCTATATTGATTTTGACCGCACGGTGAACTGGTACTGGGACAATTCATGGAACAACAAGGCATTGCTTAATATCGGTGACGCGGCGGAATATAAGGTAATACGTCAGCTTTATGGGAAACTTGGTATCCCAGATGAAAAGACGCTGCCGCTTTGCATCAGCGAGCTGACCTCTTATCGTGGCGAGAAGCTTATCGTTGCGCTGAATATTTCGCTGGACAGCTATGTGGGATATAACAGGATACTTGAGGAACTTTCCCCGGATATAGTTCCGGTTTTCCTTGGAATGTGCTTTACTGACAGCAATCTGACCCCCAAGCAGATAGAGTGCCTGAAAAGGTTCAGCCCGATTGGATGTCGGGATCAGCGCTCATATGACCTAATGCAGAAACTTGGTATTGAAAGCTACTTGAACGGCTGCACAGCTTCTTGTATAGCTTTGCCGAAATGTAGCGAAAAGAACAATGACAGGATACTGTTTATTGATGTCCCCGAGGCGGCGGCAGAGTGCATTCCTGAAAGCGTGAAAGGTGAGATTCAGTTCCTAAGTCAGGAAATATATTGTCGGCGCAGCGATATGCCGGCAGATTTTGTCCCGTCGAAGTGGGCGGAGAGTATTTTTCAGGAATACGCTGCAGGTGCGCGTATGATCGTTACATCAAGATTTCACGGCGCAGTGCTGGCTCTGGCGGAGAATATTCCGGCGGCGATAACACTGGAAAGAATGACGTTCCGATTTAGCTGGATAAAAAATCATTTGCCGATATTCACCGATGGAGAGTACGATCAGATCAACTGGAATATGCCAGATGTTGATTATACTCCGGTCAGAAAGCTAGTCGAAAAAATCGCGCTTCGGCGTATCAGGGATACCGTAGAGAAATACGGTGATCTTCTTGAACTGACGGATATTCAGCGTACTGACAGCGAACCGGAGCAGGGCAGAACCAACCAGACGCTGTACTTTCAGAAAGCATGGGAGCAGATCAAAAACAGCTGGAACCGTGAAAAGTCCGTGCGTTATGCATTCTGGGGTCTGAACGATAATGCTGAAAATCTGTACAGGCTTATTTCGGAGGAATTTCCTAAGGCACAGCTTGTGGATATTTATGATATGTTCCGCACGGTCACGTTCAAGGGGATCACTTCCGTTAAGCCCGAGGAATTGAAAAAGCATATTGGCGATAATGAGTTTTACCTCATCATTACGGCGTATCTTGCGGTCAGAGTTGCCGGTGATATATGCGAGAGCATAGGATTTTCAGACGACAGGATCATAAAGTGCGAGCGGCTGTTTGTAACAGAGAAAGATCTGTAAATCAATATATAGGAGTAGTATCATGAAAAAACGAATTTCCGACATAATAGCCGATTACCTTGCAGACAAGGGGATAAACGACATATTCTGCCTTGTCGGCGGCGGTGCAATGTTTATGAACGACGCATTCGGTCATAATCCGAAGCTCCATGTGACCTACACCCAGCATGAGCAGGCGTGCTCCATGGCGGCGGAGGGTTATGTGAGAGCCTGTGGCAAGATGGCGGCTGTCTGCGTTACCACAGGACCTGGCGGAACAAACGCTATTACGGGTGTACTGGGCGCATTCCAGGACAACTACCCCATGCTGGTGCTTTCGGGGCAGGTGAGATATCCTACCTGCGTTGACAGCACGGGACTTCCTCTGCGCTTTATGGGCGAGCAGGAGCATGATATCGTCGATACTGTGAAGCCGCTTACAAAGTATGCGGTCATGGTAAAAAAGCCCGAGGATATCATGTATGAGATAGAAAAGGCCGCCTACATCGCAGAAAACGGCAGAAAAGGCCCTGTCTGGGTCGATGTCCCTATGGATATTCAGAGCCGTGAGATAGACCCCGCCGAGTTGCGCCATTTTGAGCAGCCCACCGAAAGCAGAGCGTGGGACAAGGCTACGTTCCTTGCGGAGTTGAAAGCTGCCAAGCGCCCTGTTATACTGTGCGGTTCTGCGCTCAGAAGCACAGGCTATACTGAGAAATTCCGCGAGCTTGCGAAGAAGATAGGCATACCCGTGATGGCAGCGACCTACAACGCAGACCTTTTCGCCAACGGCGATGAGGCTTATTTCGGAAACTTCGGAATTATCGGCGGACGTGCGGGCAATTTCCTTATGCAGAATGCAGATCTTGTTATCGGCATGGGCTGCCGCATGACTTTCAGACAGATAGGCTTCAACTATGAGAACTTTTCTCCGGATTCCCGCCGCGTTGTTATCGATGCCGACGAGTATGAGCTTAAAAAGCCCACGCTTCGTATTGACCTTCCTATCCACAGTGATATCAGAAATGTCATCGACGACCTGCTTGCTATGGACAAGATCGAAACAGGCGTTGAGAATAGCTGGCTCGAATATGCAAAGACCCTGCGCGCAAAGTATCCTATTTATCAGGAGAAATTCGATAATGCGCCCGAGGGACAGGTAAATCCGTATTACTTTGCAAAGCAGCTCAAAAACTATATGAAGGACGATTCTGTTATCGTCCTCGGCAACAGCACCATTGCTGCGCATATTCTTCAGATGGGCATTGAAAAGCCCGCGCAGAGGATAATCAATAACATGAACTGCGGCTCTATGGGTTATGACCTGCCTGCGGCTGTCGGCGCTTCTACTGCCCATGGAGAAGTCACGCTTATTACCGGCGACGGAAGCATTATGCTTAACATTCAGGAGCTTATGACTGTCAAGCACTATAAGCTTCCGATAAAGATATTCATAAGCTGCAATGGCGGCTACCGCGGGATCGTCCGCTCCCAGTCGAATATGTTTGGCGGAAGATACACGGGCTGCACCGAGGCCACAGGCGTTGAAATGCCTGATTTTGCAAAGATAGCAGCGGCATTTGAGCTGCCATATATTAAAATTAACGGACATGCAGACCTTGACGAAAAGCTCTGCCAGATCTATTCAGCTGATGGCGCGGTCGTTGTCGAGTGGCCGCAGGATCCAGCGCAGGTCATTGAGCCGCGTGTTATGAACCGCAAGGACGAAAACGGCAATATCGTTTCATCGGGCATCGACGATATGGCTCCGTTCCTTGATAAGGCTGAGTATGACAGAATGCAGTATTTTGCGTTCATCAAGGAGCAGATATGAAGATCCTGGCGATAATTCCGGTTTGTGAGGGTTCACAGTCGCTGCCAAACAAAAATCTGCGTGTTATCAACGGTAAGCCGATGGTTTACTATGCACTAAATAACGCACTAAAATCCCGTTATATCACCGATACGATAGTCACCACAAATTCTGACGAGGTGATAACGATTGCGCGGCAGATGGGTGCGATGGTAAAAAAGCGCCGCAGCGAATTGAGCAGTACAAGCGTTTCACTTGACGAGGTGGTATTCGACGTTAAGGACACGGTGGACTTCTCACAGTACGACTATATAGTAACTATGCAGCCGATTTCTCCCATACTCAAGCACACAACGCTTGATAAGGCGATAGAGCGCTGTATTTCAGAGCAGGCGGACACTATGATATCCGTCGTAGACCGTGCGCAATATTACTGGAGCAAAAACCAGAACGGCGAGTGTGTTCCATTGACGCACACTCGCATGAACAAGCATCAGCTGCCGCCGTTTTACATGGAAACAGGTGCGTTTTTCATTACAAAGCCGCAGTGCATAAAAATAGATACGCGCATAGGTGAGAAATGCAGCCTTTACGAGCTTGAAAGCGATGAGGCGCTTGATGTTTTCACATTCGGCGACCTTAAACAGGCTGAAAATATTCTCAGCCGAAAAAAGATAGCCTTTTATGTAAATGGAAACAACATCAGAGGTTTAGGTCACATTTACAGAGTCCTTCAGCTTGCCGACGAGTTCTTCACGAAGCCAGCGATTTATTTTGACAGCGCTTTGACCAAGGTGGAGTATTTTGGGGAAACGAATTATAACACAATTCCTGTCGATGGTGTCGGCGGTCTTGTTGACGCACTGCGTGAAAACGGCTGCGACATACTAATAAACGACATCCTTTCGACCGAAGCGGATTATATGCTTCGGCTGAAGGAAGCAATGCCTGCCATGAAAATTGTTAATTTCGAGGATGAGGGCAGCGGTGCGGAATACGCGGACATCGTATTCAACGCGCTTTATGATGAAAGCACCGCCGACAATGTAAGGGCAGGCGCCGATTACTACATTGTGCCGAAACTGTTCTTGCTGTGCGATCCGATAAGCATAAATGACAGGGTGAAAAATGTCCTGGTGACATTCGGCGGCGCAGACCCTATGAATTACACCGATATAGTGCTTTCTCTTGCTCAGAAGGAGAAATACCGCGATATTCATTTCACCTTTGTCATAGGCAGGGCGAAGCAGAATTTTGAGAGCCTTCTGAAGTGCGCATGCGGAAACATCAAGGTGCTTTACGACATCACAAATATGCCTGATGTCATGAGCAGGTGTGATATTGCCCTCAGTTCAAGAGGAAGAACGGGATACGAGCTGGCTGTGCTTGGCATTCCGGCAGTATCTATTGCCCAGAATGACCGCGAGGAGCGGCATAATTTCATGTCGGACAAGAATGGCTATCTTTACATAGGTTATGATCCGGGCGAAGCCGTGATCGAACAGACGCTGGACAAGCTGGCGTTTTCAGACAAGGAAACGCGCGCCGAGATGCAGCGAAAGCTGCTGTCTCACGACCTGCGCAGCGGAAGAAAGCATATCATGAATATTATTGACAACCTTTAATGGAGGGACAAAAATGAACAAGCCATATGTTATTGCAGAAGCAGGAGTGAATTTTTACGACACCGCAAAGCTCCGCGGAGTTACGCCGCTGGAAGAAGCAATGCACTATGTCGATAAGGCAAAGGAAGCAGGCATTGACGCAATAAAATTCCAGTCGTACAAGGCGAATACCATCGCTTCTAAAAACTCTCCTGCATATTGGGACACCACCAAGGAAACCACGCAGTCGCAGTATGAGCTTTTCACTAAGTTTGACTCATTCGGCGAGGAAGAATACCGCGCTCTGTACGAACACTGCAAGAAGGTCGGCATAGACTTCATGTCCACTCCGTTTGACTATGCTTCGGCGGATTATCTTGACGATATGGTGGATATATACAAGATATCCTCCTCCGACCTCAGCAATCTCCCGTTCATCACTCATATTGCAAAGAAAGGTAAGCCGATATATCTGTCCGTCGGCGCTTCTTATCTTTCCGAGGTGGAGCAGGCTGTGCGCACTATCCGCGAAACTGGCAACAACCAGATCGCGCTGCTGCACTGCGTGCTGTCCTATCCCTGCAAGAACGAGGACGCCAACCTGCGCATTATATCTACTCTCAAGCGCATATTCCCCGACATCACGATAGGCTACAGCGACCACACGCTGCCCGACGATACCATGACAATACTCACAACGGCTTATCTTCTCGGCGCAGAGATCATCGAAAAGCATTTCACGCTTGACAAGTCGCTGCCCGGAAACGACCACTATCATGCCGGCGACCCCGAGGATTTCCGCAAGGCTATCAGCAACTTCCGCCTTGTGAACACCGTTCTCGGTCAGAGCGAAAAGACCGTTCTTCCGTGTGAGCTTATCCCACGCCGCGAAGCACGCCGTTCCCTTGTCCTCACAAGGGATATGAAGAAGGGCGAGGTCATAACCGAAACCGACCTTATCGCAAAGCGTCCCGGCACAGGAATTTCGCCCACATATCAGAACATAGTTATCGGCAGGGCGCTGCTTCAGGATTGCCCGGAGGATACCGTGCTGACCTGGGATATGGTGTGACAATACACAAGATTGGGGTAAGATGGTGAACGTAAAAGAAATTTCGGTAAAAACTGAGCGCAATTATCAGCTTGACTTTTTAAAGCTTTTATGCACATTATTTGTGTTCATTTCGCACACCTATCGTTTCATAGGTGAGAATACACGATTTAGCATTCCACTTGGTCTTGGCTGGTGGAGTGTTCATCTGTTTTTTATTATTTCCGGTCTGTTGATGGTAAACAGTTACATGAAGAAGCCCCAATCAACCGATTATGGAAAAACAGCCATGAGGTTTGTTATAGGAAAGTTTAAAGGACTTGCAATTGAATATTGGGTTGCTTTTTCAATCGGATTTGTGGTTTTTCTTATTTTATATAAGCTGAACGTTTTTGAATCACTTGTAAAATCAATACCGGAAATACTGGCGATAGAGCTTTCGGGTCTTTGTGGAACAGATCTATCAATGATCAATGGACAAACATGGTATATTTCCGCAATGCTCATATGTATGCTTCCGTTATACTATATGCTCCAAAAAAACAAGGACTTTTTCCTTTATGTGTTTTCTCCGCTGACTGCATTGATTTTGCTCGGTTATATGTATTGTGAAGAATCTCATTGGTTGACTTGGTATAATACATATTCATTTTTAACCGGCGGAATTATCCGAGGAATATGCGGACTGTGCTTCGGCGTTGTGTGTTGGACTATTGCAGAAAAGATTCTCTCGTGTAAACATACTGATAGCCAAAGATGGTTTTTTACAGTAGTTGAAATACTATTATATTTGCTGATTTTTGCAATTTGCTTTTATCCGCAAAACAATTACTCTATGATTTACTGTGCAATGTTAATTATGCCTGTTCCTATTGCGATTACTTTCAGCGGAGTCAGCTATGTTGGCAAACTGTTTAGATTTAGCTGGATGAAGTGGTTAAGTTCAATTTCACTAGCAATTTATTTAAACCATATTGCGGCAAAATGTATAGTGCAGTCATTGTTTACGGATAAGAGCTACAAATTCTGTACACTGCTGATGTTCGTTTTTACGATCTGTCTTTGCGTTGTATACTATTTGCTTATTTGGGTGATAAAGAACCTGTGGAACAAGAAAATAAAGTCGTTTTTTATAGCTGAATAGTTTGCGGATTTGTTATTGGTGTTTGTTCAAATCCAGACAAAGAATATTGGAGGTGCTGTATGAACATAAAAATTTTTCTGTGCTGTCATAAATCATTCAGCATTGTACCTCCCTTATGTATACCTATACAGGGCGGTCGGGCGATCAACCTCGCAGTGCCCGGGGTTATGGGCGACGACTGCGGCGACAGCATTTCAGAAAAAAACCGCGAATACTGCGAACTCACCGTTCAATACTACGCCTGGAAAAACGAAAATCTGGACTATTACGGCTTTTGTCACTACCGCCGCTTCTTTTGCTTTGACGAAAGCGTTCGGTATCCGTATCTTGCGCTCGGAAAGCTGTCGGAAAAGCAGCAGAAGCGCTTCCTTGGAGATTTGCAGACAGCGGAGCGGCTCTGTGAGAGCTTTGACATGATACTTCCGCGAAGCGAGGATATGGGTGTCACGGTAAAGGAACACTACTGCACATCTGCTCATCACCATTCCGAGGATCTTGCGCTGTTCATGGATATAATCGGCGAAAAAGCGCCGCATCTTCTGCCGTTTGCGGAGGAATACCTGCCGCAGACAAAGCAGTATTTCTGCAATATGTTCATAATGCGCAGGGAATTATTCAACGAATACTGCGGACTGCTGTTTCCGCTGTTGGAGGAGTTTGACCGTCGCAAGACGCTGCATGGCAGCTTTCAGGACGACCGCACCGACGGCTATCTTGGCGAGAGGTTTGTCGGAATATTCGCTGCATATTGCCGAACCAGAGGCATGAAAATAAAAGAACTGCCGAGGCTGGATATCAGCTGCGCCATGAAGAAACGGCTGATGTTCAAACTGTTTCCGCCGCAGAGCAAGAGGCGGTTTCTGGCCAAGAAACTAGTTAAAACAGCACATAAGTAATTTGGAGGAGCAAAGCAATGTGTGGAATAGTAGGATATATCGGAGAGCGCGATTGCACAGAGGTGTTGGTTAGCGGTCTTGAAAAACTGGAGTACCGCGGATATGACAGTGTGGGTATTGCTGTATCTGAGGACGGAGTTATAAAAACCGTAAAAACAAAGGGTAAGCTTGTGGATATGAAGCAAAAATTAAAGACCGTGGGTGCGCCTTTGGGTCACTGCGGAATAGGTCACACACGCTGGGCAACTCACGGTGAACCGAGCGATGTGAACTCCCATCCACACAGCAACGGCAGGGTGACGATAGTTCACAACGGCATTATAGAGAACTATATTCAGCTCAAGGAGTTCTTAATGACCAAGGGCTATAAATTTGTGTCGCAGACTGACAGCGAGGTCGTAGCCTGCCTGCTGGATTACCACTATTCTGAAAGAAATCCACTTCGCGCTATAACAGAAACAATGAAGGAACTAGATGGAAGCTATGCACTCGGCATCATGTTTCGCGATTTCCCTGACAGAGTGTATGCGGCGCGCAAGGAAAGTCCCCTCATCATAGGCGAGGGTGATGGAGAGTATTTTATTGCCTCAGATATTCCTGCATTCCTAAAATATACCAAGAACTATGTCTTACTGAATGACAACGAAGTAGTGTGCATGGAAAAAGAAGATATTCATTTCTATGACATACATGGAGAGGAAATATCAAAAACCGTGAGCGTTGCCGATTGGGATGTTGAGCAAGCACAAAAAGGTGGATTCTCGCACTATATGCTAAAAGAGATACATGAACAGCCAGATGTCGTTCACAAAACGCTTAGTAGCATCGTCAAAAATGGATTGCCGGACTTCAGCGAAAACGGAGTTACCGACGAATTGTTGCGTGGGGTAAACCGTGTTTTTATTGTTGCCTGCGGAACTGCAATGCATGCTGGAATCGTTGCCAGGTATGCGATAGAAAAAATGGCGAGAGTTCCTGTTACGGTAGAGGTGGCAAGCGAGTTTCGCTATATGGATCCCATAGTTGGCAAGGGGGATCTGGTGATACTTGTGTCACAGTCGGGTGAAACAGCGGATACCAAGGCAAGCCTTCACCTTGCAAAACAGCGCGGCGCAAAGACCCTGGCGGTAGTTAATGTAAAATACAGCGCTATCGCGCGAGAGGCAGATATGTCCATATTCACTCTTGCGGGACCCGAGATAGCGGTTGCCTCCACCAAAGCATATATGGTGCAGATAGCTGTTTTGTATTTGCTGGCTTTCAGATTTGCTTTCGCTAGGGGGACGATAACCTTGGAGCAGCTTTGTAAATACACTTCTGAACTTGATATGGCCCCTGCCGCTATACAGAGCGTCATTGACAGGAAAGAGGAGTGTCAGTACATTGCTTCACGGCTGGTGAATGCAGAAAATCTGTTCTTCATCGGCAGGGGGTTCGACTATGCGCTGTCGCTTGAGGGTTCGCTTAAGCTTAAAGAAATAACCTACATACATTCCGAAGCCTATGCCGCCGGAGAACTAAAACATGGCACGATATCACTTATAGAACATGATATTCCTGTTATAACTATTGCGACTCAAGCGGCTGTTCTTGCAAAAACAATCAGTAACCTGGAGGAGGTCAAGGCGCGCGGTGCGTTTATTATCGCTGTGTGTCGCAAAGGAACAGCGTTTGCGGCGAATACCGTGGACTTGAAATTTGAGATAGATACTACGCTTCCTGATATGCTGCTCCCACTGCCGACGGTTTGCTCTTTGCAGCTTATTGCATATTATTCGGCAGTGCTTCGTGGGAATGATCCTGATAAGCCCAGAAATCTTGCCAAGTCGGTAACGACAGAATAATATATAATTGAAGTATTGTTAACAGGTGGAGCAAGTTATATCGGAAGCCATAGTTGTGTTGAATTTGTTCAGTGGGTTCTATTATGTCAGGTAAGTTTTGCCTAAATAATCGTGAAAAACTAATCAATTCTCCTCCCCAGGACTTCACTCTCCAATCCATTAAACCGTTTCTTAACATCTACCCTGCAATGAAAAAGCTGAAATTCGAGGAGGATGGTTAAATGAAGAAATATTTGTGTATAAAAGCTATAAAAGCCTTGATATTATTCGCCTCCGTCGAATAAATATGATTGTCTTTTAATTATAATCTATGAGGTAATGAGATGGACTATTTGACAGCAAATCAAGCTACCAAGAAAGTGGCAGATATCATAGCGCCGCGTTTAGGTGCTTTGCTCTGAGGACCGATTTTAAATTAGGCGAAGCCTGGGTTAATTCCCTCCGACATGTAGAAGCTGGAAGATAAAAGACGCAAGGATGATGGTAACAATGAAAAAGTATAATGTGATTGATTTGTTCTGTGGGGCCGGAGGGCTTTCCTGTGGCTTTGAACGCGCAGGTTATAATATCCTCTTGGGCATTGACAACGATAAAAAGGCGCTGGAAACTTTTGCATTGAACCATAATGGTGCGAAATCAATCTGTGGCGATATCACTCAAGTGTCATACGAAAAAGACATAAAGCCACTTGTTGGAGATGCTTCCATTGATGTGATTATAGGCGGTCCTCCTTGCCAGGGTATGTCTTTATCTGGCCCCAGAAAATTTGATGATCCGCGAAACAAGCTGTACTTATCGTATATTCGTCTTGTGGACGAAATACGCCCCAGGGTTTTTGTTATTGAAAATGTTCCTGGGCTTGTCGGCTTGTTCGGCGGACAGATAAAAGACAGCATTAACAAGAAATTTACGGATATGGGTTACAAGATTCAATATAAAATCTTATGTTCAGCTGATTACGGCGTGCCTCAATTGAGAAGACGTGTAGTTTTTGTCGGATATCGCGATGGTGAATTTCAGTACCCACTTGAGGATAAGAACTATATTTCCTGCGAAATGGCTCTTTCTGATCTACCTCCTTTAGTTGACACGCTAGGTGCTGAAGAAATGCCATATGCAACTCCGGCACAAAATGACTATCAAAGAATAATGCGCGAGAAATCGGATATCGTGCATAACCATGTTGCGGCGAATCATTCTGAGAAGGTTCAGAAAATAATATCACTCGTTCCTGCAGGAGGCAATTATAAGGACCTTCCAGAGGAATATAGGAACACTCGCAATTTCCATGTTGCCTGGACACGATTCCCGGATAATCGCCCTGCTCCAACTATTGATACCGGGCATAGACACCACTTTCATTATAAATACAATCGTGTACCGACTGTTCGCGAATGCGCGAGAATTCAATCCTTTCCGGATGACTTTGTATTTCTCGGAAACAAAACTCAACAGTTCCGGCAGGTCGGAAATGCTGTTCCGCCGTTAATGGCGGAAGCTATAGCGCGGCAGGTTACAAAACTCTTGGAGGAATGAATGATGATTTATAGAATACCAACGGAATATGAATTTAGAATACATCACTGCCGTCCAAGATTTAAGGGCAATGTTGAAAACGTCCTGATCTATATGGCAACTGAAATAACACGAATTGGGAGCGGCCCCAGAGATGAATTTAATAATTCACTTAACGACGCTATTCGTTGTTTCCCCGGGAATGCTACAAGCACGCTGAAAACCATTAATAACTGGAGGACCGAAATATCCTCTTTATTCGGGCTGTTTTACGAAGATGACAGCAGGTTCAACCATGCAATGTTAAGAGCGAAAGAACTGGCGGACAGCAACGACCTTGTTCAGTTCTTTAAACAGTTTATGTTCTATTTCCAGTATCCTGGCGCTCATATCAAGCCGGACAGAATCCTTGAGCAGATTGAGCAAGGGGTTCATTTTAAGCCTGCTCAGTATATTCTGAGGGTTCTCGACCAGGCGGAAAAAGATACCGGCAAACGCTGTGGTATTACCAAAGCCGAAGCGTGTTATTGCATACTGAATGACTTGCGCTGTACAAGAGATAACGAGGATGTCAGAAGCGTATGGCGGCGAATCGTTCACAACCGGGAAATGGGAACAGAATATGAAGCTATCGGAGATGTCATTCGGTATGCTGGAGATATTCTGGATTATATGCAACTCGGAAATCTTGTGAACTCATATAACAACAAGGAGTTCTTTATTAACCGAAATGAAAACGAGACGATAATTAAGTTTATCAATTCTACTGAGTGGTTTGCCGGCTATGATGCTATGATAAGAAACCGAGCCGGGACATTAGATGCAATCAACACCAGCCGTTGCAGGTGGTTTGAATATGTTAATCAGGAAAGCGAAGACACCGATTTCAGCACGAACATTACTGCTTATATTACGCCCGAACCTATGGAAGTTATTACGGAACAGGTGGCTCGGTTTAGAACTTATTTTGAGAAACTGTCAACTTTGGAAGAACTGAATACCAAGGATATCGGAGACATTGGTGAAAGCTTGGTCCATGGTCATGAATGTGAACGGCTCAAAATCGGCGGACGGATTGATCTTGTTCATCTGGTTACGAAAATTCCGACGGAACTCGGCGTCGGATACGACATTAGTTCCAGGGAATTGGATGCTACGCTACGAAACATTGAAGTTAAGACAACCATAAGCTCAAAGCCGATTATGTTTAATAAGATTCACTTGACACCAAATGAATGGCAGGCAGCGAAAAGCTACAGCGATCGTTATTGGATTTACAGACTGATGGTCAGCAAGCATAGCATCAAACTCTTTATCATGTGCAATCCTGTCGAACTGTTCAAAAAAGATTTGATTGATATCGCTGTACGCGATGGTATGGAAATCACATTTAAAGAACAGGCTGGGCAGTACGAGGAGTTATTAGCATGGACAAATTAAAAGTAGCATCTCTATTCTGCGGATGTGGCGGCACGGATATAGGCATCCTTGGAGGATTTGATTTTCTTGGAAAGCATTATGCCTCCAATAATATGGAAATCGTCTACGCAAACGATATTGAAAAAAGCGCTTGTGACATTTTTGAGGCAAATTTTGGACTAAAGCCCGATAACCGTGATATCAGAACAGTGAAATCGAGCGAATTACTAGAATTCGATATTCTCACGGGGGGATTTCCCTGTCAGTCATTCTCAATCGTTGCACAAAATCCAAAGCGGCTTGGAATCAAAGACGACAAAGGAAAGCTATTCTTTGAAATGTGCAGAATACTTAGAGACCGGCAGCCACGGTGCTTTATTGCAGAGAATGTTAAAGGAATACTGACAGCAAACAAACACGAAGCTTTTTCGCTAATTATAAAAGAATTTGAAGAAAGCGGATATGACGTCAAATATACCATATTGAAAGCGGTGGAGTTCGGAGTTCCTCAAAAAAGAGAAAGAGTCATTATTGTTGGTTTTCGTAAAGATCTAAAGGTGCAGTTTTCTTTCCCTAAAGCAGTATTATTGAGCGAAAACGAATATACACCACTTTCAAAATGCATTGACCACGATGTGCCTGAAAAATACTATTTCAGTGAAAAAGCTGTGGAAGGGATGATGCGAAACAGGGCTTCAATGAATAAAGGTCGTGCGCAGGATACAACTAAGCCCTGTAACACGGTCGGGGCGCACCTGGCAAAAGTGTCGCTGAACAGCACAGATCCTGTTCTATTTGAGAATGGAAGATATAGAAGATTCACTCCTAGGGAAGTTGCTAGAATTCAATCATTCCCGGAAACATTTATTCTGTCCGGGAGTGACGGAGATCAGTACAGGGCTTTGGGAAATGCAATTCCTCCCGTTATGTTCTGGTATGTGGCTAATGCCGTTTCTGAATGCCTACTTGGTGAAAAATGATGGGTAGTCTATCTTCGGAAAAACGGAGCTAGAATATGTTTCGTATTGAGGCTGAATGCCGAACCGTGTAAATGCCAATAATACCCACAGAAAGTGAGGTATTGCACATGAAA
>OOCI01000206.1_pt1 | contig 57684 bp, 49 predicted proteins | sample 1671761 | NCBI WGS metagenome assembly OOCI01 (sample SAMN06348190, study PRJEB24527) | human gut metagenome | biome: human gut; feature: ankylosing spondylitis patient; material: feces | host: Homo sapiens | place: China | collected 2015-10
GCTTTGTGTTCCAAGCATATAATCTTGTTCCGGTGCTGAATGTGTATGAAAATATCGTTCTACCCATTGAGCTGGACGGTGGCAAGGTCAATAAGGATTTTGTTGAGCAGATCGTACAGACCCTCGGACTGGAGAAAAAGCTGGATGCTCTGCCTAATCAGCTTTCCGGTGGTCAGCAGCAGCGTGTGGCAATCGCTCGTGCATTGGCGGCAGCTCCGGCTATCATCCTTGCTGACGAACCGACAGGCAATCTGGATTCCAAAACCAGCCAGGATGTATTGAGTCTTTTGAAAGTCACCAGTCAAAAGTTCGCCCAGACAATCGTAATGATTACACACAACGAAGAAATTGCACAGATGGCAGACCGCATTATCCGTATCGAAGATGGACGGATCGTCACCAAGAACTAACAGGAGGTGGCGAAGATGAATGTCAAGAACAGAAAATGTATCAGAAAATTAAGCTGGCGTTCTCTATGGGCATCCCGTAAGCGTAACATCATTGCAATTATTGCCATTGCCTTGACTGCGCTGCTATTTACCTCGCTGTTTACCATCGTAATGTCCATAAATTCCAGCTATGAAATGTACACGTTCCGTCAAGTCGGTGGTTACTGCCACGGAACCTTTAAGGAAGTAACAGAAGAACAGATTGAGAATATATCAGCTCACTCAAATGTAAAAGCCGCTGGCAAACGCATAATCATTGGCTATATGAACAGTGGGATTTTCGCAAAAACTCCAGCCGAAGTCAGCTTTATGGATGCCAACTGCACCAAATGGAGCTTTGCCGAACCTACCACCGGACACATGCCTCAGAGCGGCAAAGAAATCGCCATGGACGCAAATGCCTTGAAACTTCTGGGTATTGATCCGGAGTTAGGAGCAGAAATTGAACTGACCTATACGGTTGGTGCTTTATCCCAAATGCCTTATGAGAAAACAGATACATTTACTCTGACGGGATGGTGGGAATATGATGATATAAGTCCTGTTCACTATATCAATATCAGCGAAGAATACGCAAAAGAAATAGAATCGGAAGCTGTGTCCAAGGGACTGGAACCATTCCGTATTGATCTGAATGTGATGCTGGCGTCCAGCATGAACATCCGTGGTCAGATGGAGCAGGTGGATCTGGACTTAGGGTATGCTTGGGATGAAACAGGTGAAGGGGAACTTGTACGCATCGGCGTAAACTGGGGCTACACTTCTTCACAGCTTGGCGAAAGCATAGATGCATCCACACTGATTGCGATTGTCGCTTTCCTTACGTTGGTAATCTTCACAGGTTATCTGATTATCTACAACATATTTCAGATTTCCGTTACCGGAGATATTCGATTCTATGGCTTGCTGAAAACCATTGGTGTTACGCCCCGGCAACTGAAACGTATTATCCGCCAGCAGGCACTGTTTTTGTGCATTGTCGGCATTCCCGCCGGATTATTATTGGGATATGGTGTCGGTGCAACTCTGACGCCAGTCGTAATGGCACGAACCACTTTTGGTGCCGGCGTTTCCACCGTCAGCACTTCACCGTTGATTTTCTTTGCGTCTGCTCTGTTTGCGCTAATTACAGTTTTGCTGTCCTGCTCCCGTCCGGGTAAGATTGCTTCAAAAGTTTCTCCGGTAGAAGCAACAAAGTATACGGAAACTGTTAAAAGCAAAAAGAAAAAACGCACCACCCGTGGAGCAAAAATACATCAAATGGCTTTTGCTAACTTGGGGCGCAATAAAAGGAAAACTGTTCTTGTAGTGATCTCTCTTTCGCTTTCTGTGGTGCTTCTCAATATCCTGGTCACTTTTACAGGGGGCTTTGATATGGAAAAGTATCTGGCAAAGCAGACTTGTGCAGATTTCGTGGTTAGCACTACAGACTATTTTCGTTATAGTCACTCTGGCAGCTTTATCGCCCGGGAACAAATTGCGCAAATCGAGGCAAATATTTCTCCGTCCCTTTCTGGTTGTGGTTACAAGCTGACGGGCTATGTGCCGTATTGCTGGATGAGCGAGAAACACTGGCTGCAGGACATGATGCATTATACTTCCGAAGAAAATGCAAAAACTTTATTGGAACAGAAAAACCGCCGTGGTGATCTGGTGAGCCAAAGTGCATTGATTGAAGGTTTGGATGATTCCTTGTTTGATAAACTGACTGTGGCAGAGGGTGATATATCTCCGCTGTTCCAAGATGGCACAAATGCAATCGCTGTAGTAGTCAGTACAGATGATTACGGTAATGTGAGTAATCTTGATTATTATCCTCCTATAGGCTCTGTCCAAACCATAACCTATATTGATGAAGGTTATTATATCGACAGCCGCAACGGAAATCTTTGTGATGAAAATACGCCTACAGAATATATGCAGTTTCAGCTTTCAGAAAGCCACGATGTAGATTATACAGTATGTGCTTATGTCACAGTGCCACACTCTATGAGCTTCCGCTATTATACAACAGGATATAGTTTTGTGCTTCCTATCGAAAAGCTCAATCATGACAGCCGGCAGGAAAGTATTCCGATGTTTTACCTGTTTGATACGCCCGATGATATCAGCGAAGCATCTGCGGAGAATTACCTTGCTGATTTGACTGCTGATAATTTGTCAGGATTGATGTATGAAAGCAAAGCAACACTGCGGGCGAAATTTTACGGTTTCCAGAATATGTTCCTGCTGTTGGGTGGTCTGCTCTGTGCCATCATTGGGTTTGTAGGTATTCTGAATTTCTTCAACGCCATGATGACCGGTATTCTTTCCCGCCACCGTGAATTTGCTGTGCTTCAGGCTGTAGGAATGACGAACCGGCAGCTCAAAACCATGCTGATCTACGAGGGATTGTTTTACGCAATGTCCTCCGTATCGGCGGCCTTTATTCTGTCGCTGGCGGTGGGACCTCTTGCAGGAAAAATGCTGGGCAGTATGTTCTGGTTCTTTGAGTATCGATTCACCATTCTGCCTGTCCTGCTGACAATTCCGGTATTTCTTCTGCTGGGGTGGCTGATTCCTTGCATGATGTATGACAACGCAGCGAAATGCAGCGTTGTAGAGCAATTAAGGGATGCTCAATAATTGTTAATCCCCAAAAACAGCCCTCTGCCAGTGAAAAGGCAGAGGGCTGAGTTTTAATCTAAAGGTGCAACTGTTCAGTACCTTCACAGTTACGATGCAAGAGCCATTCCCATACCATCCGCTAATCTTATTGGCTAAAGTGCTTGTATTGGTTTGATATTACTTACAAAACTCAAATGCCACATAATACACATAATCATTTTTTGAAAGAAAATCTATTTGGCTATTTATAAAATCATCTAAAGTTGGAACACTCATTTCGTCGTTATCATAAACAAAAGCAATTAGTGGCTGTTGCTCATTGTATTTAACGTCTACGACATTTTTTATTTGCCAGATAAAATAAAGAGCTTGAACAGATTTTTAAGAGTTCTCAGCATTGTTTACCTCCTTGCTGCGTTTCGCTTTTTTCTTTTTCGTTTTCTTTGGTTTCGGTGTCCTGCCTTTCTGCTTTTTCCGTACTGTCGGCACCCCTTTTTCGTGGGCTTCAATGGTCGGCTTCATCGTTTCGTAATAGAGATTATCTGGCAGGAACATCAGCTTTTTCGGCATCAGAAATTCCGATTTAATCCACGCCCAGACAAACTGCTCTGCGGTCATACCATTGTATTTGATAAATCCTATAGCCGCAAAGGGGAACGCACCTAAGATACAAACCCAACTGAGGGTTTCCGTTCCGAACCGTGGTCGGAGCAAGAAATACAACCCCACCGCCACGCCGCAGGCAAGGACAGAAAAAATGAACTGTCTGAGGGACAGTCCAAAAAACATACTCTCCGTATAATTACAGATTTCCTTATTTATCTTGACTTCCAATCATAGCACCTCCTTTTTGAGTACAAAAAAATCGCCACCTGCTGTGAAGTGACGATTTGTGTATTTGATATTCTGTTTTAACGGATAAGCCAACTGTAATCTTTACAGCAGTCAAGGATATAATCCACATAAACCGTATCATCTTGGATTTGGTAAAGAACGAGATACCACTTTGCAACAAACATCTTATGATATTTATTCGTCGGTATATACGCTTCTTCAAAAAATGGAAAACGCTGCGGCATACGTTCCAAAGAACGCATTGCTTCCATAAGCTCTTGCTTTTTCGCTTTGGCAGCATCTTTATTAACTTGTGCCATAAAACGAATATGTGTTCCCAGCATACGCTTTGCCCTGTCGGAAACAATGACTTTATATTTTTTATCTGACATAGGCTTATACCTCTGCAATTACGTCGTCAAGGTAAGCATCGAGTTCATCAAGAGTGCAGCCGTTTCTTCCTGCTATTCTGTCTTCTTCGACAGCAAGCAGTTCTTCTCTTAGCTTCAGCATTTTTTCCCGACGGTTATAAGTTTCAATATCCATAACAACCAAATCTCCTTCACCATTCTTTGTAAGGAATATCGGCTCTGCCGTTTTACGACACATATCTGCAATCTCGTTGTAGTTCTGGCGGATTGCTGCTGATGGACGAATATTCATATTTGCACCTCCTTAAAACAGTCGTGATAGTAATATTCTAACCATATTATACTCATTTCATACAACGAGGTCAACGGATATAGAAAAATTTACATTTACAAGCCCATCATTTCTCTTACAACACGGTCTGCCATTTTGACAGCACCGACAAGGACGAGCATATTGAATACAAGCTCCCCGATATAGCTCCACACCATAGATACCGCAGCCGCATCGGGATTGACTACGGGCGGAGAAGAAGCAAACAGGGAAAAGATAATGCAGACAAGCACGATAACCGCACCTTCAAGACACACGGCGGCATAGCTCTTAATGAAGCTCTTCGTGGCTATCTGCGTATTCCGCTTGAACGGAACAGCCTGCACGCTTCAGCGGGAAGGCTGTCCGCTCCAAACGGGAAGCTTTTAAGTTACACCGGATTACGCATGTTCTTGCCATTTATTCAAGGCAGAACGCCTTGTGAACCATTCTGTCAAGGCTTTCATTTTTGTTTTCTGTGCATCTAGAGAATATCCGTCTATCTGCATGGTTGTAGAAACACGGGTGTAAAGATACACTTTTATCTTTTCTTTAGACATTCTTACCACCTCATAATATCATTTTTTCGGTCAGAGTATGACCGCTAATTATATTTTTTTATCTGGCAATGAAAGTAATCTGTCTATTACCGGATGAATGATTGCTGTCTCTGTAATCTGATTGATGGCACAAAGTTTCTTCCCTGCATCCTTACTGGATGCTCCACAATGATATACCTTCTCGGTTTCTTCACCATAATCAAGTACAATCAATCTGTCGTGACAATCAGGATTCGGCTTAATCCGAATCGTTGGATATTCATTTTGAAAATCCGTCACTAAAGATTTTGTAAGAAATCCCTTCCCACCTTTTCCATTTTCTGTGAACAAAACAACCTCCACACCATCAGCCTTCTGAGAAAGATGTTGTAATGACTTTGCATTCATATAATCATCTACAACATAGATTGATTTCTTTGCTTGCTGATAGATTTCTATGTAAGCAATGTCAGCCTCTAACTTCTGTCCTTTATAAATAACAAAATTTTTAACATCTTTTTCCGAAATAAAATTTTCACTTAGCTGTTCAACGTTCTTTTGAATCAAATCAACCTTTTGGTCTGTTTGTTTCTGTTTATCTATCAGCCCCACTGTCTGCACCGATATTTCCGTAACTTTAGACGATAGTAATTCCATTTCAGATCTTGTTACAAATTGCTGATTCTGTTTAATATAATGCCGCATTTCTCTAAATGTACGCATAATAAAAATACTTTGTTGTTCAGCTAATTCTCCGCGAAGTACCGTAGCAAGCATATAAATTCCCTGTTCTGTAAACGCAAACGGCATTTTTTTAATATTGAAACCCTGCCTATTGCTCTTTTCGTTCAAAGTCTCAATTTGCGACTTTGAAAATTTCTCTGGTATTTCTTCTTTATTCAGCTGAAACATAAAATCCTCTGGAAATCTGCTAATATTTCGCTTTACCTGCTCATTTAATCGTTTTACTTCATACCCATAAAGTTCTGCTAAATCTTTGTCTAACATTACCTGTTGACCACGAATTATATACACCTTACTACGAATATCATCCGTAGTAATCAATTCTTTTGTTTCTTCCATTATTCCTCCACAATGCTTTCCATCTGCTCCAGTTTCTGCAATGCTTTCATATATGCCATCAGTCTTTTATACTGATCATCTCCAAGACTGTGAATATGCTTCAATATCTTAATATCCGACCTGGTAACTTCATAATCCATATCTGCATCTTTATACTCCGGATCAATTCCTTTTCCCGTTAAAAGCTGTTCCGGTGTAATATCCAATGCGTCACATATGGATAACAGACAGTCTGCTTTTGGATTTGTCTTTTTCTTTTTCCAGTCACTGATGTTACTTGTTGCAATACCGGTTCTTCTCGACAGTTCCAACTGGCTCATGTTCTTCTGCTCCATTATGTAAAAAATTCTTTCACTGATAATCATGTGTGTTCCTCCATTATATTCTATATCCGTATTTATTGATTTATTTTCCGTTTATACGGCTATTCTATCATGCCGCAGCATTTCTTTCAATAGGAATGATAATACTTATGAATTTCTCAATATTTTCTGTTTTATATAATTCCATGTACAACTGTTTTATTCTCTTCATGCGAAGATAACAATCCGGATTCGGTAATTGATGAATCTGTTTGTTGCATGAAATGTATCCTTGATTCTGCATTTGCTCTCTTCCTTTTCTTGGCAAAATAAAAAGACATCCAAACGGATGCCGTCGCGTTAATTGTTACTGTATTGTTAATATTCTTTTTTTCTGCTACATGTCAGTCACCTTCCTTTCGTTTTTTCGTTAATCTTGTACAATTATTTTTGTGAATAATGTATGCTAAAAATCGGTATATTTTGTCCACCTGTTTTTCAGAATCTAGGCATGTAATCCAATTGCCGAAATCAGAAAAAGCCCAAACCATAAGGGCTCAGGCTTTGTACGCTTATATGGATTTTCAATTTTTGAGCATAGTATCTCCACTTGGCAATATAGAGCTTACATTTGTTTTTGTCAAGAGTTTTTTCATTTTTACATTTTCTTAGCCACAGCCGTATATTCTCCAGGAAGCTTTTCATTCTCCCACGCAGGATGCTCATCGAACCTTTCTAAGGTGAAACCGTTTCCGATGATGGCGTTTATGATCTCACTTATCGTATATTTCCTGTAACTGCACTTTGGAATCTGTTTCCGAATCTCATCATCATAAAATCTTGCATGAGCCATTTCACCCTCAAATACATCTGTAGAAAAATAGCTCATCGTGGGTTGTTCGAAATGAAGGATATCCGAAATCTTGGTGAACGGATGAAAGTCACTGCAAATCATTTTTCCACCAGACTTTAGCAGAGCATACATAGTCTTCATGAACTTGTTAATATCGTGAAAATAGTGCAGAACACCACCTTCCATAAATACTACGTCAAAGTATCCTGAATATTTTCCCATATTTATTTCCAAAATATCGCAGACCTCAAAGCTTATTGAAACTCCGGCGGCATCTGCTGTTTCAAGCGCATACCTTTTGTTATCCTCAGAAATATCAAAAACTGTAACATCCGAACCAAGCAAAGCTAACGGAATCGCCTTTTTGCCGCATGAACCGCAGATATTGGCAACTTTTACCCCTTCAAACGAGTCAAAATAATCTGCATACTGTTTTAACATCCGTTTCGGGTTTTCTTTGTCCCGGGAAGCTCTTTCCACGGGTGTTCCGGCTGTTCTGACCCAAAAGTTGTAAGCATCGTATTCCCATGCTTTTTTATTTTGAATGCTGTCATCCCTCATTTTTCTTTAACGCTCCCTCCACCATTTTGTAGTACTCCGAATCTTTCTCTGCATTTTCGTAATAAAACTCCAGTGATTGAACGGGAACTCTCAACATGTCCATTTGAACAAGGTCTGTGTTTTTATACAGGAATTCGTCGGCATCATCTCCGGGACAATTTCCGTAAAACATGCACCTTATCTTCAATTCATCATAATTTACATCAAAGAATTTAAAGCCTTCTTCTATTTGTTGTGCTGACGTATTGGTATGAAAGAACTCCTTTACATCTTCCTCATCCTTCCATTTAAAAGTCAGACATATCTTGTTCAGCGGTATTTCCAGTCCATGCGCAAAGATCAAAGTTTTCCCGTCAACCTTAAACGGAATGCGAACTTTCTGTAAATTTTTCGCCAACAAGCATAGTATCTCCCATTCTCGCTTATACTGCATTTTGCCGGTATTAATCCGGTATTTTAACTCTCCGTTACCCACATTGCTTCCTCCTTTATCTGAGATATGGGTATTATACTCTACAGAGAGTATACGTTCTTGTCCTTCAGAACATATTTTTGTCAGCTCCACAGTTTTGAAGCCACCCCGAATGTCAACTTCTATTTCCAGCGGCAAAAATGCCTTTGATACAGAAAAACCTCGCCTGACAAAGCTCGGTGGAAAGCCATGGAATCTTGAAAAAGCCTTGGTAAAGGCTTCCGGTGTCTCGTAACCGTATTTATATGCAAGCTGGATAATGGGCGTATCGGACGATACCAATTCCTCCGATGCCAGAGACAGCCTTCTAAGCCGCACATATTCCATGATCGTCATCTCACAAACCGTCTTAAAAAGCACCGACAATGACGATTCGCTCATGTAGAAATGTACAGCAATATCGGTTGGCGTCAGATCCTCCAAAAGATTTTTTTCGATGTAATCTATCACCTGACGTAACATTGAAATAGAAAAGATCTCACTCGGCATCCATCTCACCTCTTCAAATCCACATATATAGGGTACTTTTTAATCAATCATCTGAAAATGTCTCATTGCATCTTCAATTGCATTAATCCTCTCTTCCGGGCATCTCGGCGGTCTACTGCCCTCCGACTGCGCTTTGTTGTAATTCTCTCTTTCTATGATTCCATGCTTCTGTTTTATCTGAGCGATATTCAGATTCGTCACATGAAATCCATACTGCCCCTGTATCCAGTTCCTTATTTCCTCATAAGTCGCCTTGCTCTCCGCGGCTGTCAAATCCATCTCATCCATATCAAGTTTCACATTCACATGGTGCTTTGCTTCATGGATTTTGGACAATAAACATATTGTCTCTGCGGTTCGCTGTTTCCGCTCTGTCTGCGTGCTCCGCACTTGCCACTCGCGGACAGCTATCGCATGGTCCTCCGTAATCTGCTCTCGCTTTGCTTACACTCGCGACAGCAGAACTACGGACTCATTTTGTGTATCGTTGTCTAAACTTAGTATGAACTCTTTTTCTATAATAGGCAACTTAAATTCTATGGATTTCAGCCATTGTCCATTCTCTTTACGTTCTTCGTAAATCTGTACATTATCCACTAACTGTGACAGGAAGTCTTACTTGTATCCTTAATAATTAATCCTTAATAATTAATACCTGCAAGCCTCCTATCGATCTTGCTTCATCTTTTGCTCAACTCCTCCTTATTTTGTTTTATAGAAGCACTTCTATAATATAGATTCCAACTCTGCCGTAAAAGTTGCAGTTTCAGATAATTTCTACAAAAGTTTTATAAAAATCATAAATCTTTCCTTCCTCCTGTGCACAAACCAGAAAACGGCTGATGACTGCTCCTGTCCGGTGCTTCTGTTGGATCAGCTGTAACTGTCTTATCAAATCGTTAGGAAATCCTTCGGTGATTTCTTCTTTCATCAGGAATGTGATATATCTGTTGTTATTCTTCTTTTCCCATATAATCTGTTCTTTCAGTAATTCGGCGGACAAATCCGACTTTACTATCGTAATACCTCTTTGTTCAGACTGCATATTTTCAGAATGTTGTACTCTGGAATATAAATATGGATTTTCGATATAGCGACGCAATTTGTCCCTTTCAATCAGTTCAAAAGACACAATACAATCCGTATCTATATCCGTATCCTGATAAGGATTCTCTCTGAGTTCTTTTAATGTTTGTATAGCCTGCATATGACAACGCAATCTTTCCATCCTCTGTTGCAACGCAATCTGCTGTTGCTGCAGTCCCGCTATTTTTTCTTCAAAAAGATGATAATGCTGTTCCGGTGTCGTGCTTTCTATCTGGCGGATATTCTTTAACGGAAGTCCCAGATTTTTGTAAAATATTACATCTGAAATACTCATCAGATCCTCTACCGTATACTCTCTATAATTGTTTATCTGATCTTTTGCCGGTGCAATCACACCCATATCTTCCCAATACCGAAGTGTAGATGCCGGTATGTCAAAGAAATGTGAAATATCTCCAATCCGAAAATGATATGCCATTGTTTTCCTCTTTTCTGTACACGCATTTTTAATCTTCCTGCCTCCACTGAAAACAGATTATCATTTCTTTTCTTGACCTTCAAGTACCTTTAAGGTTTATCATTTTTACAGGAGGTATCTGGCTTATGCAAAATACACTTACTTTTATTTCTGAAAAGGATGTCCGATTTTCAAGAATACTGCGTTTTATTATTCCTGCCTATCTGACTTCTCTGTTCAACACTGTATATACAATTATTGACGGCATTTTTGTGTCCGGTTATGTCGGAACAAATGCCCTTGCAGCGATCAATATTGTTTACCCTATTGTAAATATACTTACCGGAATTGCTCTGATCTTTGCAACAGGTGGCAGTTCCATTACTGCATTATATATTGGTGGAAATGAAAAAGAAGCAGCAAACCGCTCCTTCTCTGTCAGCTTTGTTTTTTCTATTTTATTGGGAAGTCTGATATCTGCATGCATTATTTTTAATTTATCATCCATACTGCTTATGCTTGGAGCAACTGATGTCACTCTGAAAGACTGCAAAATTTATGCAATCTTCTGGCTTATCGGCACACCCATAGTTATCGGCAAAGAGCTTTTCACTTATTTTATACGCGTTGATGGTTCTCCAGCCTATAGCTTTGCAACTGCATTGACAGGCGGTGTACTGAACATTGTTTTGGACTTCTTCTTTATCAAGACCTTAAATATGGGAATTATGGGCGCAGCTCTTGCAACCATACTCGGACTGGCAGCCTCTTTTTTTATGGGTGTCTATTATTTTATAAGAAAACAAAACTATCTCGTATTTACCTTACATCATCTGTCAATAAGAGAAGCTTTCCGGTGTATAATAAATGGATTGTCTGAGTTTGTAGATCAGATTGCAATTGCCGTTACAACCATCATTTTTAACCGTACAGCACTTTCCTTTGCAGGAGAGAATGGAATAGCTGTCGTATCCATCATTATGTATCTCCAGTTCCTGTTTACAGGCATTTACTTTGGTTTTTCCATGGGGATTGCCACTCCGCTGGGCTATGCCTATGGCAATAAAAAAGTTGATGTTTGCAGAATTTTAGAGTGTTATGCCTATCGTTTTTTTATGGTTGCTCCAATCGTAATCTATATATTAACTTATAGTCTTGCACCACTGGGAGTATCCTTTTTTTCAGATTCAACCAGTCCGGTATTCTCTCTTGCTGTTTCCGGCATGAGAATTTATGGTTTTGGTTTCCTGTTTAGCGGAATCAATATTTTTTCTGCAATCCGGCTTATGTCCTATGGAAAAGGCCATTTATCAGGGCTAATAACATTTTTACGTTCATTTGCATTGTTGATTTTATTTCTTACTGTTTTACCAGTCAAGTTTGGGCTATACGGTCTTTGGTCTGCAATGCCTGTTGCCGAATTTCTGACACTTTTTATTTCCATACCTCTTTTGAAATGGAAACCATCTCTATTTTGTCAAAAATAGAATACGATACAACATCATATCGTTAAAAAAGTAGAGCATTCAATGCATTATTGCACTGAATGCTTTACCTAATATCCAACCTATTCTACAGTTACTGATTCGTCTTCTATATCATCTGAAAATATCTCAGTGCCACTACGATTGCATTCTCCTTCTCCTTCGGACACTTAGGCTGTCTGGCATCATCTGACTTTGCTTTATTGTAATTCTCACGCTCTATGATTCCATACTTAGCTTTAACCTGTGCAATATACAGATTAGACACCTTCGTCCCGTCATAATGCTCAGCCACATATTTCTTAATCTCCTCATAAGTAGCCTTACTTTCAGCAACTGTCAAATCCATCTCATCCATATCCAGTCTCACATTCACATGATGCTTCGCCTCGTGAAGTTTGGAAAGCAAGACAACCGTCTCTGCGGTTCGCTGTTTCCGCTCTGTCTGCGTGCTCCGCACTTGCCACTCGCGGACAGCTATCGCATGGTCCTCCGTAATCTGCTCTCGCTTCGCTTACACTCGTGACAGCAGAACTACGGACTCAACATTCGCCGTCCACGGAAATTGATCCACGGCAACCGCCTTTTCCACATGATAGCCGTTGGCAAGAAATGTCTCCAGGTCACGAATAAGGCTTGTCGGCTTACAGGAAATATATACAAGCCTTGGAATTCCATAGGCAATAATCTTCGTCAGCGCCTTCGGGTGAATTCCGTCACGCGGTGGGTCTAAAATAATCATATCCGGCTTTTCCGTAATGTCATCCAATACCTTCAAAACATCGCCTGCAATGAATTCGCAATTATGTAAACCATTTAATTCCGCATTCTTCTTCGCAGCCTCCACAGCTTCCTCCACGATTTCAACTCCAATCACCTTCCTCGCAACCGGAGCCATAAGCTGTGCAATCGTCCCTGTTCCACTATATAAGTCAAAGACAATCTCTTTATCCTTATTATGTGTCAGATCACCAATATACTCGCGTGCCGTTTCATAGAGTACCTCTGCCCCGAGAGAATTGGTCTGAAAAAAGGAAAATGTGGAAATCTTAAACTTCAGTCCCAGCAATTCCTCTTCGATGTATTCCTGCCCATAAAGCACTCTGGTTTCATCGCTCTGTACCACATCTGCCACGGAATCATTGATGATATGCAGGATTCCTGTCATGGTGCCATGCAGCTCCATAGCAAGAAGGTTCTCTTTCCATTCCTCCACAAGCTGCTCATGATCCTTCTGTACATAAGCAGCAATCAATGAAGAATCCGGATTCTTCTGCTCTATACCATTTTGATTTTCCAAAAGAGCTTCATAATGATATACATCCTCCCCCGAAACATTAGAAATTCCTTCCGAGGTCGTCACAAGTGCCACCAAAATCTGCCCCGTCTTTTTTGCTTTACGAACGAGCAGATGACGCAGGAAGCCTTCATGGCGCAAGCGGTGGTAAAAGCTGCAGTCCTTGAAATGCTCCTGAGTCATGACAAGAATTTTTCGATAATCTTCGTCTACAATCTGGCAGTCTGATACCGATACAATATCATAAAAGCTGCCTCTCTTATGCATACCCAGACTTAACGGGCCATCCTTGTAGGCATCTCCAAAAGAAAACTCCATCTTGTTGCGGTATTCGTACTGCGCAGGGCTTCCTTTGATCCCCTGAAACTCCCAGGCTTCCTCCTGCCGGTCAAGGACACTGTCCAGAAGCTTTTTCACCTGGGCTTCCTTGATGGCAAGCTGCTCTTCATAGGAAAGTGAAATATAGGTGCAGCCACCGCACTCTCCGAAATGAGGACAGGGACTTTCCATTTCCAATGGAGATTTCTGATCCACACTGAGTACTCTTCCTTCGGCTTTTTTATTACGGTTTTTCTGGACCATCAGTGTAATCTTCTGACCGGGAAGGACATTCTTTACCGTGCAGATTCCCTCTGCCGTATTCACAATCCCCTTATTCGGGAAATCAACCCGCTCTACCACTCCTTCAATGATCTGTCCCTTTTTCATATCATGATTCCTCTCTTATATATACTCAGTGTTTCTGTCTTCCTTGGGCTTTTACTAAACTTTTCTTCTCATATACCCACTATTTTTCTCTTCTCTGGGTTTTTACTAAACTTTTCTTCTTCCCATACCCAATCTAATAAATACCTGAGTGCTCTACTCTACCTGCTGCACTAAATTCATGCTGCACCTTCGGCTTGCATTCTTTAAGTGCACAGGTATGGTTCGCTCTAACCTCAAGCTTCATCTTCGATTCGCTTTCACTAAGTGCTCTACTCAAAAAAAGGGATGTGCACCGGCACATCCCGACATTAGATGATCACTTTAACTGATATCCTTTATTCTTCAGAAGCTGCAAGATCTTCCTTTTCGACATCATCCTTCCAGTCCTTTGCGGGCTGCTCTTCCTTGTCTTCCTTATCCTCGTCCTCATCATCGAAGAAGTCATCATCAAATTCATCATCGAAATCATCGTCAAAATCCTCGAGATAATCCGGCACGAGATAACGGTATACACCATAGCAGATTGCTGCTACCACAACGATCACTCCAACAACTGCAAAGATGCACAGAAGCACATTCTTGCCTTTTTTCTTTTCTTCTTCCTTATGTGCCAGAAAATCCTTTAAATCATTCAGGTCTCTGACATTCTTCAAATCCTTGATATCATACTGCTTCAGCATAGCTGCGATCTCTTCTATCTTGTTCATATCCTCACCCTGTCCTTTCCTGCATTTCCATTGTTTCACCAATCCGGCAGATCATTACCCGTCTAGTCTTCCCAAAATAAGAATTCCTATTCCGGTCTGCTCTTGTTATTAGATAATATATCATCTCATCCGCATTTTAACAACAGTCATTTTCCAAAATTTGTACAAATAATCAGCCATGTGGAAATGATTGTACAAGATGACCGTGGGAGCTTGCTCACAAAGGGCATTTTGTATCATCATTTTCATACATCATAGCCAATCAAAGCTTCTCAAGCTTCGCAAAAGCCGCATACATGATCTTCTGTCCGGCGTCATCAAAATCAACCGTCACCTTATAGTCTCTCGGTCCCGGCTCCAGGTCTGTCACAAAGCCTTCTCCATACTTTACATGCCTGACGCGGTCCCCGATATCATAGTCCGGCTTACCGCCCTTTACCGCTTCGGATCCTTTGGAAATTCCCAATGCTCCGAACGATCCTGTTCCGGCAGATGCAAGATACGACTTTTTCGGAGCAGAAATGGTACGTGAGGATTTATCTGCCACAACCGGCTGATATCTGGGAGCAGGTGGCTTATTGTCCATCAGCTCCGGCGGAATTTCTTTGACAAAGCGGCTGACCGCATTCATCTGTGTTTCCCCACGCACCATACGCATTTTGGCATAACACAGCGTCAGATCGTCTTTCGCCCTGGTAATTCCCACATAGGCAAGACGACGTTCCTCTTCGATCTCTGCCGGATCATCAGAGGCAATCGTCATGTAGCTTGGGAAAATGCCATCCTCCATACCGGCAAGATACACATGCGAAAATTCCAGTCCCTTTGCACTGTGCAGTGTCATCAGCAGCACACGGTTATCGTCTTCGGATAGCCGGTCAATGTCGGCTACCAGCGCCACTTCCTCCAAAAATGCACTTAAGGAGGGCTCATCGTTGGCCTCTTCATATGCAACAATTTTATTAATCAATTCATCGATATTATCAATCCGGCTCTGTGCTTCGATCTCATCATCGACATCCATTTCATTGATATAATTCGTCGTGTCCAGAATATCATGCATCAATTCCTTCAGACTATAATAAGAAAGGCGGCTGCGGAATACCTGAATCATATTGACAAAGGGACGGATCTTCGCTTCCGCCTTACCAAGTCCCTGAATCTCATCCGCATGACACAGTGCCTCGTAAAAACTGATTTCATGCATCTGTGCATAATCATCCACCTTAGCAATGGTCGCTGCACCGATTCCACGCTTTGGCACATTGATGATACGCTTTACAGCCAGATCATCCCGTGCGTTATCAACCGTCTTTAAATACGAAAGGAGATCCTTAATTTCTCTTCTGGCATAAAAGTTCGTTCCGCCAACCACATCATAGGGGATGCCTTCCACAACAAAACGTTCTTCCAGGAGACGCGCCTGTGCATTTGTCCGGAAAAGGACTGCACATTCTCCGGCTTCCACAATGCCGTCTTTGATCTTCCGGCTGATATCATCTGCAATAAATTCAGCTTCTTCATATGCATTGTCAAACTGACGGTAATGAATCCGGTTTCCTGCTCCTTTGTCCGTCCAGAGCGTCTTGCTCTTACGCCCTACATTATTCCGGATGACCGCATTCGCAGCATCGAGTACATTCTGCGTGGAACGGTAATTCTGCTCCAGGCGGATCACAACAGCCTCCGGATAATATTTTTCAAAATCCAGAATATTCCGGATATTGGCTCCACGGAATTTGTAAATGGACTGATCATCGTCACCGACCACACAGATGTTGCGCGATCCCTCTGCCAACAGACGGATCAACTGGAACTGTGCCGTATTCGTATCCTGATATTCATCCACCATGATGTACCGGAACCGCTTCTGATAATATTCCAGTACATCCGGACACGCCTTGAACAGCTCCACCGCATTCATGATGAGATCATCAAAATCCATCGCATTGTTCTTCTTAAGGATATTCTGATACTCCCGGTAAGCAGCTGCCACCTTCTGCTTACGGAAATCCCCCATGGCCTGCGTTTCATATTCCTGTACACCCACAAGCTCGTTTTTCGCGGAAGAAATGGCAGACAGAATCGTCCTTTCCTTCATCTGCTTCGTATCAATCTGTAAATGCTTGCAGACATCCTTCATCACCGATTTCTGATCATCCGTATCATAAATAGTGAAATTATTATCATATCCCAGACGGTCTGCGAAACGGCGTAGAATCCGCACACAGGTCGAATGAAAGGTGGTCACCCAGATGCTTTCTGCACCCATTCCTACGAGCCGTTCCACTCGTTCCTTCATCTCACCGGCCGCCTTATTGGTAAACGTAATCGCCATGATCTGATAGGAATTCACTCCCAGCTCATCAATCAGATAGGCAATGCGGTGCGTCAGCACCCGCGTTTTCCCGGAGCCTGCTCCTGCAAGTAAAAGTACGGGACCCTCTGTAGTAAACACGCCCTTTTTCTGTTCTTCATTTAAGCTATCATAAATGCTCATTCGACCTATACCTCTTCAATGTTACTGAATGTCCATGCATAAATGTTCAATTCCACAATCGGAGTTCCGCAATACTCGCACACCTTGCTTCCCAGCGTGGAAATGGGAGCTCCGCAGTTCGGACAGTTTAATCCCAGGGAAAGATCGGTTTCCTTTTCGACCAGCTCCCGATCCTGTATATAAATCACATCCACGTTATATTTCGTCTGTGTATAAAGCTGTGCATTTCCTGCAAGAAGCTTCCCGCTTCTGTCTGTCTTGGTATAAAAGCTCTGTAAAGAGCTCTGGAACGTCACAATACAGCGTCCGTTCCGTTTTCTGTAATTTGCAAGTTCTGTGCGGTGGATTTTGATGTCTCTATAAGTTTCCCGTACTTCTTCCTCACGAAGCATGGCAAGCTTCATAGAGAGATAATCTCTCAATTCCTGTCCTCCCTCTTTTAAAAATGATGGATTCATAGAACTGATGGCTAACAGATAAGAAGTCAGGGCATTTTCTGCCCTGACTTTCATTTCATCATATTGAAATTCAGGAAAATCCTTCTTGATCTTGGGAAGGTAAAGACTGGTCATTCCTGCAACAGACTTCGGCGTCGTGGAATTCTCAACTTCCATCTGACGGAAGCCTTCTAAAATATTCTCTGTTCCAAATGCCTGTCGGGAAATCGACCGTACCTTTCTGTAGATTTTCATTCCGATAACTGCTGCCGCAATAAAAATACCTAAAAAGACAACCGCACTAAATGTAAGACCTAACACATTTAATGACATTTTCTAAGCTCCTTTATATGCATTTACCTGTCAGAAATCTAATGACTCCGGAGCATTCCGGCACGCTTAATTCATCAGATAGTAAATGAGGGCAATGGCTGCAATACATCCAAGAACAGTAATGATCACCTTCGGAATAGAGATCGGTGTCTTACCGGTCTGACCGTTCACCATGAAGTTGTATATCTTATCCTTGTATTTATAGCTGGAAAGCCATACCGGAAGCAGCAGGTATTTGTAGGTCAGGTTACTGAATGTGCTGTTTATCTGAATGTTACGTGTATCATCTGCATCATGCTCATCACGGATCTTATCGTCAATGGACCGTCTGAGCTTACTATCGATGCTCTTCTTTGCGATTTCCCAGCCTTCCTTAAACCCGATGGCATAACGCTCTGCTGCAAAGCCGGCCACATATTCCGGCTTATATGCCTTGTTTTCTGCCGTGTTAAAGGGTTCAATTCCGGCAAGCATGGAGCGGTTCTGGTTCGTAGTCGCACACACCAGCTCATCATCAAAGAACTCCTTGTGATGACCGGAGCACCGGTACCAGTCCGTTACTGTCTTTTCTTCTCCGTTCTCCTTTACGGTTCTTTCTATTCCGTACTCTGCACGATAGGTAGAATCCGTCTGTGCATCAAATGTCCAGTAGGGAAGATAAATCCCTTTAAAATGCTTGGCCTTCGCACTTTCCTTGGCAAGCTTCGGACAAAAGAACTTCTTTTTGATCCACTTTTGAAACAGGTCAGCAGCCTGCTTATCAGAGTATTGAAAGGGAACCACACCTCCGGGCGCTATCGTATTCTGGTCTGCAGCTTCCATGACCTGATTGGAGCCACAGAACGGACATACCGCTGAAATCTCCAATGCATCATAAACAGACTCAGCACCGCAGGCCTTGCAGATTACGGTTTTCTTCTCCGCACCCCAGTTGCAGTTTTCTGTGTTTTCCGCAGTATCAAAGGATAACTCAGCCGCTTCCTTCGGCTCGTCCGTCTTTGCTGCGATTTCCTGTGTATGTCCACAGTACGGACAAAGAAGGCCTCCTGTTTTGGGGTCAAAATCCATGACCCCGCCACAGTTTGGACATTTTTTATCCGTTTCTTCCATCGTTGATACCGTTCTGGCATCTAAATTCGTATCAAATTCACTCATGCTCCACCTCTGCTTCAACAACAAAGCCAACCGTCTTATTGCACGTCATTATCATCAAACGGATCTCCGCACTCCGGACAGAACTTCGGAGGATTCTTCGGATCTTCCGGCTCCCATCCGCACTTGTCACACTTATAAAGCGGTTCTCCTGCCGGCTTCTTAGCTCCGCATTCCGAACAGAATTTGCCCTTGTTGACTGCACCGCAGGAACATACCCATCCATCTGCTGCAACAGGCTTTGGTGATCCGCACTCTGCACAGAACTTACCGGTGTTACCTGTCTTTCCACAGGAACAGGTCCATGTATCTGCTGCGGGAGCAGGAGCGGCTGCGGCAGGTGCTGCGTTCTGTGCTGCTGCCTGCGGTGCGGCATTCTGTACCGGTGCCTGCTGGGAACCACCCATTGCAAACAATCCCTGTGCATTCATACCTCCTGCCATATTGGCCATATTCATACCGGCAAATGCCATCATCGGTCCGGTGGATGTATTAGAGGCTGCTGCCTTCATTGCCTCTGCCTGTGCACCAACAAGCGTTGCTGCTGCCATATTCGGGTTACGCAATACTGCACTCTTCTGAAGCTCTTTAATCATTGCTTCATCTTCTTCAGAGGCCTTCATGGTATTAATACCAAAGGAAACAATTTCAATACCGCGAAGCTGTGCCCACTTTTCAGAAAGGACCTCATTCAATGCGTCTGCAAGCTCCATGGTATGTGCCGGTACGGCACTGTAACGGATTCCCATAGCGGAAATCTTCGCAAATGCCGGCTGTAAAGCAGTCATCAACTCGGTCTTTAACTGACTGTCAATCTCACTTCTCTCATAATCACTTACGACATTACCGCACACATTGGTATAGAAAAGAATCGGGTCGGTAATATGATAGGAATATTCACCATTGCAACGGATGGAAATATCAATATCCAGTCCAATGTTCTGATCTACAACACGGAACGGTACCGGATTGGCTGTTCCGTATTTATTCCCCATAATCTCCTTTGTATTAAAGAAATAAACTCTCTGATCCTTGGCTGTTTCACCGCCAAATGCAATACGTCTTCCTATGGTTGAGAAGGTTTTCTTAATGTTCTCTCCCAGGTTTCCGCAGAAAATACTCGGTTCGGAAGAGGTATCATACCTGAATTCTCCTGCTTCTGCACAAAGCTCAACAACCTTGCCCTGATCTACGATAATCATACACTGTCCTTCGTTGACAGCGATGACCGATCCGTTTGAAATAATGTTATCTTCACCCTTGTTATTGCCTGCGCCACGGCCTTTCTGACGCTTATGTCCCTTGGTCACCAACACATCAGCGTCTAAAGAATCACAGTAGAAGTACTCCTCCCACTGATCTGCAACCACACCACCAACAGCGCTTGTTACTGCTTTAATTAATCCCATTCTTTTCCCTCCGTTTTCTGGGTCAACTCCCTTTTTTATTATTATACATATTTTGTCGACTACTGTCTACCGCTTTTCCCCTCATACATGTCACCCTTTCTTCCCAATGACATACCATAAATTATCAACCAAAATGCCCTCTTGCGGGTATCCTTTCTGGAGGTTATATGAAAAAAAGAAAAACATTGCCCTTTGTGCTGTTCCTTGTACTGACCCTGCTTCCGGTGCTTTCCGGATGCAGCGGCTCTTCTCCCGGTTCTGCCGGCACGGATGGGTTAAAAAGCATCACCTTAAACGAAGTGGCTCATTCCATCTTCTATGCACCGATGTATGTTGCCATTGAGGAAGGTTATTTTGCCGACGAAGGACTTGATGTGACACTGGTTACCGGCTTTGGTGCCGACAAAACCATGACCGCCGTTCTTACCGGGGAAGCAGACATCGGTTTCATGGGAAGTGAGTCCACGATCTATACCTATGCAGGTGGGGCATCCGATTATGTGCTAAATTTTGCGCAGCTCACCCAGCGGGCCGGAAACTTTCTGGTTTCCAGAGAGCCAATTGATGATTTCCAATGGGATATGTTGAAGGGAAAGACCGTTCTCGGCGGACGCGCCGGCGGTATGCCTGAAATGGTATTTGAATACATTCTAAAAAAGAATAACATCGATCCGAAAACCGATCTTTCGATCGACCAGTCCATTGATTTCGGTTCTACCGCTGCCGCCTTTTCCGGCGGTCAGGGAGATTTTTCTGTAGAATTCGAGCCCCACGCCACCTCTCTTGAAGAAAAGGGCGATGGCTACGTCGTTGCTTCCTTGGGAGAAAGCTCCGGCTATGTTCCTTACACGGCGTTCAGTGCAAAGAAAAGCTATATTGAAAACAATCCTGAAATTATCCAGTCCTTTACCAATGCGTTGCAAAAGGGCATGGACTATGTGGGCAGTCATACTCCGGAGGAAATTGCCACTGTCATTGCTCCGCAGTTTGACGGCACACAGCTGCAGACCATCACCACCATCGTTTCCAGGTATGCGGCACAGGATACCTGGAAGGAGAATCTGATTTTTGAAGAGGATTCCTTCATGCTCTTACAGAATATCCTGGAAGAAGCCGGTGAGCTTCCGGAACGTGTTCCTTATGAAGCTCTTGTAACCACAGAATTTGCCGAACAGGCTATAAAATAAAAGCACCCTCTTTCCTTCTGTGTGCATCCCTATCGCATCTACCCTGATGATGAAATGTCCATTTTCCTTATGATATTTCATCATTGGGGTGCTTTTGCTACATCTCTAATTTATTATAAGAATTTAATTATCGGCTTCCTTAGCAGCTAGCTCACACCAATGACGATACCAATCACAATCACCGCTGCACAGAACAGCTTATAACCGACGTTCTTTTCCCTGAAAATGAATTTACCGGCAAGAATGGTTACCACACAGCCGCTCTGCTTCAGCAGCGTCATAATGGTAATCCGGCTGTCGGGTATGCCATTTGCCACAAACAGAGCTTTATCCGCAATGACAAATAAAATGGCAAGCAGCCAGATCCATCCGTTCTTCCAGACCTCCTTCCGGATTCTGGTGTGGCTGCAGAGAATATAAATCAGATAATACAGTACCAGAAACAGCATATACCAGAACTGTAGCTGGGAGCTGCTGATGTTTTTCATCAGAAGCTTATCCATAAGTCCGGAAACTGCATTCAGCATGCAGGAGGCAAAGGCAAAAAGAACCAGGATCACAGAAACCTCATTTCCGGATTGCCGTACTGCAGCAGATCCACCTGTCACTGCATCTGTGATATCCATTACCTGATCAGACTGACCGGGGACTGTCTGATCTTTGCATCCTTTCGTCCGTTTTCTTTGCAGATTCGCCCGTAATTTTTTTAACAGCACAGAGGGCTTAAATTTCAGAAGCAGCAGGCCCGCACTGACAAAGACAAGACCGATCACCTGATGCGTATTCAGTGTCTCCTGCAGCACCACGACACCTAAAAGAGTTGCAAACAATACCCTCGATAAGTCAAGCACTCCATAGAGACTGATCGGCATTTTCTTAATCGCCTTAAAGCTGCAGATCCATGCAAGGAAAATCACAAAGGACTTTAAGGCAATCCAGAAATAATATTTCGGCTCAAGCCCCATCGCCGACGGTGCCTGCGGAGTTACAAACAGGAAGCCAAGCAGTGTATAGAAAAACAGCACCTCAATGACACTGCTTTTTGTCAATGCTTTCTTCTTTACAATTTCACGCGCTCCTTTTAACACTCCATATAATAAAACAAGTAACATCCACATCGCTTTCGTTCCTCCAGGCAATAACTGACCATTTATAGTTACTGTTCACTCGTACCTCGTTCCAGTAACCATTCGCAGGCTCATTTGAAGTTTTGCTTCGCAAAAGGAGCCTGCTCACTCAAATCATGTTCTTACGCAGCCTGACAGCATGTGTCTGGCTGCTGTGTGAACAGTACAATTTATATTCTATTTTAGTACCATTTGTCTATAGGCATTGTGTACAAAACTATTCAATGCTATAATTTCCTTATCGAATATTTGGAGGGTTATCTTATGGGTATTTTTATTGATCAGACAGGGTATCTCCCTGCATCCAGGAAAGTGGCAACCACCACCTTCCCCTGTAATTTCCAGTTAATTGACAGCACAACACAGCATGCTGTTTATGATGGAGTAAGCACGGATTCCGGAATGGATGAAAGCGCAGGAGAACAGGTCTACCAGCTTGATTTTTCGAAAGTAAGCGCTCCCGGACGCTACTATGTCCTTGCCGGAAACGGGGAGCGCTCCCACACCTTTGTCATAGGAGAGCATGTTTATGAACAGCTCCAGCTGGATCTGATGAAATGTTTTTACTTCCAGCGCTGCGGCTGTGCACTTACCAGCGAATATGCCGGTGAATATACACATGCCGCCTGCCATACAGAGGATGCTGTTTTTTTAGAGGATTACATGAACCAGACACCGGATCCGTCACACTTTGACATGACCGGCGGCTGGCATGATGCCGGAGATTTCGGACGCTATATTTCCCCGGCAGCCGTTGCCGTCGGACATTTGCTGTATGCGTATGAGCTTTTCCCCGAAAGCTTTCAGGCTTCCTTACATATTCCGGAATCCGGTAATCTGCTTCCTGACATCTTAAATGAATGTCTCTATGAATTAAAATGGATGCTGAAAATGCAGGCAGACAATGGCGGCGTTTATCACAAGCTGACCTCCTTTGTCCATGCGGACTTCCTGATGCCGGAGGAGGACAAACTCCCCTTCCTGATCTATCCCGTTTCCACCATGGCAACTGCAGATTTTGCAGCCTCCATGGCACTGGCCTCCAGAGTGTATGCTCCTTTTGATAGAGCATTCTCCACACAGGCCCTTGAAGCCTCCCGTAAGGCCTTCGCCTATATGGAAAGCCACCCTTATATCGGCTTCCACAATCCGGAAGGAAGCAACACCGGAGAATACGATGATGACTGTGACATCGACGAACGTCTCTGGGCAAGTGCCGAACTTCTTCGTACGGATACAGCTCATCGGGATACCTATTTAAAGGCTTTTGAAAAATATTCTTCCATGACTCATCCGGAAGTAAGCAAAACCGATTTTGGCTGGACCGATGTTTCAGGCATGGCAACCCTATGTCTGCTTACGGATCCTGGAAACACCTGTGGAGCCACACGGAAAAGGGAATATGAACAGATCCTGTTTACCGAGGCCGACCGGCTCATAGAACTGCAAAAGAAATCCGGCTTTGAGCTTTCGATGCAGCCGGAGGATTTTGTATGGGGAAGCAACATGGTTGTCTGCAACCGTTCCATGCTGCTGATTCTGGCCTCCCTTTGCAGTGAGGGAGACACCGCATCCCGGTATCGTGAGGCTGCATTAAACCAGCTCCATTATCTGCTCGGCCGTAATGCACTTGATATCAGCTATGTAACCGGAGAAGGTGAACATGCTTTCAGAAATCCTCACAACCGTCCGACCGCATGCGATGAAATTGATCTGCCGATGCCGGGCTGGGTAAGCGGCGGTCCCTTTAAAACACCTTGTGATCCTGCTGCCATTGCGGCTGTTCCTGCCGGTACCGCTCCGATGAAATGTTATGTCGATGACGTAGGAAGCTATTCCACAAACGAAATTACCATTTACTGGAATTCTCCTGCAGTATTTATGACTGCATTCTTTAACCGGACAATCTAAGAGCAGCCTCACCAGGTGCTCCGCATGCACCTGCTGCACTAAGTTCGTACTTCACTTGGCTTGTTCTCATTAAGTACACAGGTATCGTTCGTACTAAGTTCAGACTTCTCCTTCGGATCGTCTTCACCAGGTACTCTACATAAGTAAGGCGCTGCGGACCGCAGCGCCTTACTTATTAATGTTTGTTTTTGTTTGTGTTCGTTTTCTTTTATTCGTATTATTTATCTTTCACTGCTTTCTCTTTGAGTGGCTTTTCCTTCGTCGGCTTTCCGGTATCCGGCTCCTGTTTCTGTGTTACTTCCCGAAAATTATCCACCAGCTTTTCCAGTAAAAGCTTCTTCACGTACACATCGTATCCCAGCGTAAAAATAAAGGAAAATAACTGTAAAATCTCCTGATCCTCTTCCGGCACGTCGGTAAAGGTCTTTTTCGACATCGCAAACTTTTCAATAATATCTTTCTTAAGACCTGCAATCTGCTCCTCTTCCATGCCGAACACCTCTTCGTAGATACTGGAAAGGTTCGGCTCACTGGTCTTCTGGAAGTAACGCTCTGCAAGAGGATTTAACAGAGTCTGGATATCATTGATCGAAAGCATTCCCTTACAGTAATAAATGAAAATCAGCATCAGGATATGCTCTTTACTGTACTTCTTCTTAACCGGCGGCGGCAGAAGATCGTTCTTTGCATAGTTGTTAATCATGGTCTTCGTCAGAATCTTGTCTTCGTCCGGCTTACGCGTTGTCGGCTTCAGCTTGCGGTCCATAAAGGTCGTCACCTGATCCATATATAAATCAATATTGGGAATATCTTCAAGTTTAATGCTCTCGATTCTCCCGATGCTTTCTAATATGCTGTTTAATAAATCGTCCTTATCGATTGTCATGGTATCTGCTTCCTTCCAAATACTTACCTTCCAAAAACAAATGCCTCCTTCGGAGTCGCTTGTTTTTCTCTGCTCTGCTTTATGCTCACATGCTCGTGCTTCGCACTCCCTGTCTGTCTTCGACAGACGCATGTTCGCTAATGGGTGCTGAAAAACAAATGCCTCCTTCGGAGTCGCTTGTTTTTCCCTGCACCCATTATATAGTATTTGAAACTACATGGCAAGTCTTCATTTACCACAATATATTTTGATTTTTCAGTGGACTTTAAAACTTTAGTATGTTAAAATATTACTGTGTAAATATCACTATGCAAAATACATTCATGTTTATATTATGGAGGTATCTCATGAATAAGAAAATACAAACGGAAGCAGTAGACCATTTATTTGAAGCCATTCTGTCCCTTGAGAACAAGGAAGAGTGCTACGGCTTTTTCGAGGATCTCTGCACGGTTAATGAACTTCTCTCTCTCTCCCAGCGTTACGAGGTGGCATCCATGTTAAAGGATCACAAGACCTACCTTGAGATTGCGGAGAAAACCGGAGCATCCACCGCTACGATCAGCCGGGTCAACCGTTCCTTAAACTACGGAAACGATGGATATGAACTCGTATTTTCCAGAATCCATCATAACTGATTGGCGATTTATAACAAATGGGTAAGCCCTGTGGCTTACCCATTTATTTCGATTAACGTCATCGGATCAATATATTCTTCATTCTGCGTGATTTCATAGCCAAGCTTCGTATTATCCTCTCCTACCGTAAACAGGATATATCCCTTGCCCAGTGTCTCGCCGGTCTTTACAAGCGGTGTCCCGTTATTCCGGTAAATGGACTGATAGCCGTTTCCATGGTCAATCACGATCTTGTTTCCATATTGCTCATCAGCATCAATACTCAGTACCACTCCCGTACCTGTCGATACAATATTTACCCCATCCGCAGCTGTAAATTCCAACATGGGATGCTCTTCAGAATCTGTGGCTTCTTCCATCGTGGCTGTCCCACTTAACGGAAAGCCCTTCGGCATTGCATTTTCACTTTCTTCCTGCGAAATCGCATCTTCTGTTGCCATCTTCTTGCTGACGGTTTCACTTAAGACCGTAATCTTACTGTTCAGGGTGGCATTCTCTACCGTAAGGGATTCGTTCTCATCTGTGAGCGTATTAATCTGGCTGATCTGGCTGATCATTTCCTGATGCATATTCTGAAGTGTGATCGAATCATAGATTAACCGGCATACCACCAGTACAATCACCAAAAACAACACAATACCTGCCAGTTCAATTGCCGTTGAGCCAATATGATGCTGACGGATCACTCCGTCCTCTTTCTCCGTCACCAACAGAAGGAAAAACTTGCTCTTACGTCTCTTCCTCTCCTTCACAGGCTCCGTTTCCGCTTTGGTTTCCTTTTCCGTTTTCTCCGGTTCCTGTGTACCGGTATCCGGATTCCCGGATTGCTTTACATCCTCTGATTTCTTTACTTCTTCTGCCTTTTCTGTTTTCTCGGCAGCCTTCTGTTCTGATTGATCCGCGGCAGTAATTTCGGTCTTTACTTCGGAAGTTTCTTTCCCTTCTTCGGTCTGTGCCGTCACCTGTCCGCTTTCGGTCTTTTCGACCTTCGTTTCCTCGACTTTGGATTGTTTCATTTTCATACACCTCCGGTCAATTAGGGACATTCTAACACAATTTTCCAAATCACACAACTATTACGTTATGTTCACTCGTATCTCGATGAACCATTTTGTCAAAGAAATTCCTTTACATTTAGGGTTTCCTGTGCTATTCTGAACTTGTTACAGATTACTGTAGCGGCACTATATATTTTTAATTTTCTTGGAGGTATCTACAATGAACAAAGGTACAGTTAAGTGGTTTAACAACCAAAAAGGTTACGGATTCATCTCTGATGAGGCAGGCAATGACGTTTTCGTACATTACTCAGGATTAAACATGGAAGGCTTCAAGTCTCTTGAAGAAGGAGCTGCTGTAGAATTCGACGTAGTAAATGGCGAAAAAGGACCTCAGGCTGTAAACGTAACAAAGTTATAATTCCTGTGAATCATAACGCTTTATTTAATTCAGTAACACGATGTGCCTGTTCTTAAATATAACTATTTAGAATTTGCTATTGTTTTAAGGAATTAAAGAAAACCCCATCCCAACCGATGGGGTTTTTCGTTGCCTTGCAGTCGATACATCCTATTGCTTTTAAATTTTAAGGAGAGCATTTTTATGAAACGAGAATCTTTTAAATCCCGGCTTGGCTTCTTACTTGTCAGTGCCGGATGTGCAATCGGTATCGGTAACGTCTGGCGTTTTCCCTTTGTTGCCGGTCAGAACGGCGGTGGCCTTTTCGTCCTTTTATATCTGGTGTTTCTGGTAATTACGGGACTTCCCGTCCTCACGATGGAGCTGGCTGTCGGGCGTGCCAGCCGTAAGAGCGCCGTCCTCGGATATAAGGCACTCGAAAAGCCCGGAAGCAAGTGGCATATTCATGGATGGTTTGCCATGCTTGGCTGCTACCTGCTGATGATGTACTACACCACGGTCTCCGGATGGATGGTTTCCTATTGTGTGAAGTTTGCAACCGGAAGCTTCGTCTCCGGAATGACCACCGAGGATACCGGTGCGATGTTTAATAATCTGCTTGCCGATCCGATTGGGATGGGGCTTTGGATGGCCCTTACCGTTATTGCCGGCTTCCTGATCTGCAGCCGTGGTCTTCAGAACGGTCTTGAAAAGATCAGTAAAATCATGATGGTTGCTTTACTCTTCCTGATCCTTTTACTTGCCGCACACAGCTTTACGCTTTCGGGTGCCAGAGAAGGCATTAGATTCTATCTGGTCCCAAGCCTCGATACTGTCCGCGATGTCGGCATCGGCAATGTAATTTCAGCTGCCATGAACCAGTCCTTCTTCACCCTAAGCCTCGGTGTTGCTGCAATGGAAATCTTTGGAAGCTATATGAGCAGGGAGCATACCCTTGCAGGAGAAGGCGTCAGGATCTGCGCGCTGGATACCTTTGTCGCAATTGCTTCCGGACTGATTATATTTCCTGCCTGCTTCAGCTATGGTGTCGAAGTCAATGCAGGTCCCCAGTTGATTTTCATTACCCTTCCCAATGTTTTCGTTCATATGCAGGGCGGACGCATCTGGGGAACTCTTTTCTTCCTGTTTATGACCTTTGCAAGCTTCTCTACGGTCATAGCAGTATTTGAAAACATCATGTCCTTCTGCATGGATATGTTTGGTATCAGCCGTAAAAAGGCCGCGCTCATCAACTGTATCGTCATTCTGGTTGCAAGCCTGCCCTGTGTTCTCGGTTATAATATATGGAGTAATCTTCATCTGATTGGCGGACGTGATGTATTGGACAGTGAAGATTTTCTGGTAAGCAATCTCCTGCTTCCCTTAGGATCCCTCATTTATTTACTGTTCTGCGTAACGAAATGGGGATGGGGCTTTGACCACTATCTGGAAGAAGCCAATACCGGAAAGGGGCTGAAGCTTGGACGTTTCTTAAAACCTTACTTCCAGTTCATTCTTCCTGTTTTAATCCTGATCATCCTGATTCAGGGACTTTTATAGATAAGAACTGTCAACAGAAAACCTTTCAAACCAAAAACCTGCCCGAAAGATCAGCCGGCAGGTTTTTGATTTTCTCTCATTTACAGTCCTCGATCACTTTTTCAAAGCTCATCGTTCCGCCAAATAAATCCAGCGCACTTCCGATCGTAACGTCCACCTTTCCCCGGCCAAGCTTCTTTAATAATTGAAGATCCTCATAGGTATGTACTCCACCGGCATAGGTTACCGGAATATCACAGTATTTTCCAAGCATCGAAGCAACCTCCTCTTCAATGCCATTCGCTTTTCCCTCCACATCCACGGCATGAACCAGCAATTCATCACAATGGGAGGAAAGCTCTGCAATAGTTTGTTCGTTCAACACCACATCCGTATATTTCTGCCAGCGGTCGGTCACAATATAATAACTGCCATCTCTTTTGCGGCAGCTCAGATCAAGAACCAGATGCTTTTTCGAAACCGCCTGCTCCATTTTCCTTAACCGCTCATAATGAAGCACGCCATCCTTAAATACATAAGACGTCACAATAACATGGCTGGCACCCGCTTCCAGATACTCTCCTGCATTTTCCGGAGTAATTCCGCCTCCGATCTGCAGACCTCCGGGATATGTCTTAAGAGCCTCCATAGCCTGGTGCTTTGTCTGTTCATAAAATTCAGAGAAAACAGGATTTAATAAAATAATATGCCCGCCAACCAGCTTTTTACTCTGGTATAATCCGGCAAAATAGGCCGCCGTCTGCTGTGCCACAAAATTTTCTGTAGCACGATTTCCGGTATCCATAAGGCTTCCGCCAACGATCTGCTTTACTTTTCCATTATGAATATCAATACATGGTCTGAATTTCATGGTAGGATCCTTTCTTTCTCCCGCATAACTTTCACATCCCGGGATATACTAACTGCGTAAACTGTACAAACACAGTTTGAAAATATAAGGAGGACATTATGAAGACATCAAAAAAATGGCTTGTACTCACTCTTGCCTTTACCATGCTTTGTCTGCTTACTGCATGTGGAAATGACAACAAAGCAAATGGTAACGTAAATGGTGCCACTGCCGGTACGAATAACACCGGTAATAACAAGGAACAGAATGGCACGACAGATACAGACAGCACTCCAACCAATAGTCCAACAGGCGCAGGCACAAACAACACCACAGACAATGACAATTCTCTGATGGATGGTGCCGGAGACCTGGTGGATGACACCGGCAACGCGGTAGGTGATGCCATTGATGACATAGGCAATACCGTAGGTGACGTGATCGACGATGCCGGAAATGCGGTAGGTGGTGCGGTAGACAATATCACAGATGGCGTTTCTGACATCACAGGTGACATTGTCGGCAATGGAGATGGAAACGGCACCAATACGGCTACAGGCACCGGAAAGGGTCCTGCAACAGGTGCAGCCGGTAACACAACCGGTAATGCCGGAAGATAATGCATGCTTATTTTCCAGAAAATCAATGCCGGAAAGGGCATCGCGAACAGGCGATGCCCTTTTAGTTACCTCTATTTTTCTATATTGGCTTTTTTACTTTTCTACAATAATACCATCCCGGTAAGCCTGTAACAAAAGCTCGAGCTGCTTGATCTGATCCTTTAACTCGCGTCCGATGTCGGTATCGGATACCCTGATACGGACCGGAGCCACCTCAATCACCGTAGAATCGGAGAAAATATCGGATTCATGCAACACCGCTGCTTCCATGGATTCAAATGGTTCATGCGCAACCAGACGCATACCGTGCGAGTTGGCAACCAGCGTATAACCTGCAATTCCGGTCTTGCTCTGATAAGCCTTGGAAAAGCCGCCATCGATAATCAACAGCTTACCATCACATTTGATCGGCGACTCCCCCTTCTTTAATTCTACCGGAACATGCCCGTTAACAATATGGGACTTCCTGGTGTCCAGTTCAAATTCATCCAGGATTTTATTTAAAATATCCTCGTGGTCAAGCAAAGAATAATAGGCATTCTTGGTTTCCTTATGGGTTTCCTTATCCTCAATAAAGTAACGCTCAAAGGTCGTCATCTTATCTTTACCGAAAACAGGAGAATTCGGTCCCGCCCAGATATACCAGATGTAATCCTGTGCCTTGTGCATCTCTGCCGGATCATTCTTCGCATAGTAGCCTTTCCGGGCATAATTATCGAGAATATCATATAACTGCTTTCCCTGATAATCCTTTCCATCCACATCCACACTTAAGAAATTCCCCTCGCCATCCATCGGCATACAGCCATGGTATAGCAGATTGGAATTGTATACCTTATAAAGACCACCGTTGGAATACAGGAAGCGTACATGCTTCTGGAGCTTTTCACATTTGAGGAAGGCCTGACGGATCCGTTCCATCACCTGCTCCTCATCCGGAGTAAGTGCATAGGGATTCTTGGGATCAATGGTCGGAAAATCGGTATCGTTCATCGGATATTCCTTACCATATGCCATAACCGTCTTCTTCTCATAATCAATTTTATCGAGCAGCAGCCGGTCATCCATCAGGAATTCCGGATGCTTCATAATGACCTGTCCCTCCAGCTTGAACTGCATAATGGCAATTGCCTTATGAATCTTCATATCAAGGCTTAAGTCCTTGGTATTATAATCGGTATTATATTTAATGGAAAAGGTATCGCAGTTGGTATTCGAATAGGTATCAAGTGCAAAGGTTGCAAGCGGAATCAGATTAATTCCGTAACCGTCCTCCAGCGTATCCAGACTTCCGTAACGGGCTGCAATGCGGATTACCGTCGCAATACAGGCAAGCTGTCCGCAGGCGGCTCCCATCCACAGAATATCATGGTTTCCCCACTGGATATCCACTGAATGATAATTCATCAGAGTATCCAGAATAATATGGGGACCCGGTCCACGGTCAAAGATATCACCGACAATATGTAGATGGTCAATCACCAGTCGCTGGATCAGATTACTCAGTGCAATGATAAAATCCTGCGCTCTGCCGATCCGGATAATGGTATGGATAATTTCGTTGTAGTAGCCTTCCTTGTCCGAAATATCTGCTTTTTCGGTAATCAGCTCTTCGATAATATAAGCGAAATCCTTCGGGAGTGCCTTCCGTACCTTAGAACGGGTATACTTCGATGCCACCTTCTTTGTAATCTGTACCAGACGGTGCAGCGTGATCTTATACCAGTCCTCAATGTTATCCTCTTCACTGATTACAATATCCAGCTTTTCTACCGGATAATAAATCAGCGTTGCCAGTGACTTCTTATCCTTGTTGCTAAGTGTATTCTCAAACACCTCATCTATCGTACGGCGGACTGCACCGGAACCGTTCTTCAGTACATGGGCGAACTGCTCATATTCTCCATGAATATCCGTCAGAAAATGCTCCGTTCCTTTCGGCAGATTAAGAATCGCCTGAAGATTAATAATCTCTGTGGAAGCCGCTGCAATATTGGGATACTGCCGCGCCAGACTCTTCAGATATTTCAGTTCCATGCTCTCCTGCTGGCTCATATTTTCCTTACCCTCTCCCTCTCACATTTGTAAAATCAGTGTAACCGTTCGGTTCAACACTTTTATTATGCCTCGTCAATAACCTGGCTCATCTGGTAGTGTCCGGGGCCTTTACCCTTCAGGAATTTTGCTGCCTGAATGGCTCCTTTCCCGAATACGGCCTTGGAATACGCGGTATGGGAAAATGTAATGACTTCATCCGTACCCGCAAAAATAACATCGTGGTCACCGACAATTGTACCACCGCGAACCGAGGAAATTCCAATTTCCTTCTTCGGGCGCTGCTGCCTGCGGGTACTTCTGTCAAACACATATTCATACTGATTGTCTAATTCTTCATTAATGGAATCAGCAAGGGCAAGGGCTGTGCCGCTCGGTGCATCCAGCTTTAGGTTATGATGCTTTTCAACAATCTCAATATCGAATCCGGCCAGTGCTAAAATTCCCGTTACTTCCTTCAGAAGCTTAAGCATCATATTGATTCCGAGAGACATATTTGCAGAACGTAAGATCGCTACCTTTTTAGAGGCTTCTCTCACATAATTAAGCTCTTCTTTGGAAAGTCCGGTTGTACATACGACACAGGGAATCTGTCTCTCCACACAATATTCCATCAGTCCTTTAATCGCCGCCGGATTACAGAAATCAATAATAACATCTGCCTGGACATCACAATCACTGATATGCTTATATACCGGGAACGGATTCTTGCCCTGATCGTAAACATCGACACCTGCAACAAGCTTTACTTCCTCATCCTGCGCAATCAGTCCCGCAATCATCTGTCCCATTTTACCATTGCATCCATGCATGATTACTCTTGTCATCGCACTGTTCCTCCTGTTCGTTTATATCATTTTTCCGTAACTGTTCATAACCCCATTCGTAAAACCGCTGTTTCACAGCGTAGTTTACCTCATGTGGTTACTTCACCATATAAATCATGTCAAATGTCCATATAAATGCAAGCATTCTATGTCCATATTGCCATAATTTGCATGGCTCTGAATAGTTACAGGATTCCGTATTTCTTCATTTCTGCTTCGAGCTTCTTTGCATTCTCGGGTTCCATTTCGGTTAAAGGAGCCTTCGGAACTCCAACCTGCCTGCCCTGTAAATTAAGAGCCATCTTGACCGGGATCGGATTTACTTCACAGAACAGAGCCTTGCAGAGAGGAATCGCGCGTAACTGCTCTGCACAGCTTCCCTTTACATCTCCGTCAAAGAACTTCTGGCAGATCTCATGGGTCTGTCTGGGTGCCACATTGGATAACACGGAAATTACACCGATTCCGCCTAAGGAAAGAATCGGCACGATCTGATCGTCATTTCCGGAATACAGATCAACCTTGCCATCTGCCATGGACATCAGCTTTGCAATCTGTGAGATATCTCCGCTGGCTTCCTTGATACCTACGATATTCTCGACCTCTGTACACAGTCTGACTGCGGTTTCCGGCTGAATGTTGCATCCGGTACGGCTCGGTACATTGTAAAGAATACAGGGAACTTTAATCGAATCTGCAATTGTCTTAAAATGCTGGAATAAACCAAACTGGGTTGCCTTGTTATAATAAGGTGTAACTAAAAGGACACCGTCTACTCCGTATTTCTCTGCTTCGGTAGAAAGATAGATCGCCGTTTCCGTGCAGTTAGAACCGGTTCCTGCAACAACAGGAATTCTGCCTGCCACCTTCTCTACACAGTACTTAATCACCTCAAGGTGTTCCTCATGTGTTAAGGTTGAAGATTCTCCCGTGGTTCCGCAGACCACAATTGCGTCGGTTCCACCGGCAATCTGATCCTCAATTAATTCTCCAAACTTCTCAAAATTTACGGTTTTGTCCTCATGGAACGGTGTAACGATTGCAACGGCTGCTCCTTTAAAAATTGCCATAATAAATCCTCCTTATTTTTCAAAAAAAAATCAGTACACTTCTGCGCACCGATTTATTAAATGACTTCTCAAGTATGAATCGGATAGCGCCCCATCAAATAACTGATGACAGTCACACAGCTCTTAACTGTGTGCCCAAGAGCCTCTCTGCAGTATGAAAAAACTCTTTCGGCGTTCCTCCCTTTCATTTTCCTTCACTTGCGACTGCCACATCCAAAAAATTACTCATAATTCACGCAACCTCTACCTCATCTATTAAGTTACAAAAATATCATAGCACCACGGCGATTTCCTGTCAACACTACCAGCGTTTAAACTTATGTGTCTCAATTCTGGATACATCATCAGCCAGCATGCACACCTCATCATTCATGGTAATACCGGTCAGAATAATCCGGGTATCCTCCATTTTCTGGGAAAGAATTTCCTCCAGATCTCCTACGGTGATGATCCGGTTATCAATCAGTCCCAATACTTCATCGAGAATCAACAGATCACACTCTCCTGTGGAGAGTACCTTTTTGGCATAATTTAATCCATTCTTGATATTCAGGATCTCCTCATGCTTCTTATCCTCGGGAAGTTCATCAAAGTTCACGTCCGACTTTTCAAACCGGAAAATCTTGATTTCCGGCTCCAGCCGGTGAATAAATTCGGTGTCCTTAAGTCCCTTACCCTTAAGGAACTGGATAATCACCACGCTTCCACCTGCAGCGGCGGTAAGAACCGCCTCACCAAGCGCTGCCGGAGACTTTCCATGTCCATCTCCACTATAGATACAAATTGCTCCCTGTTTCATTCTCCACCTCATATATGATCGTTACTATTCAGAACCGCATTCGACGTCCATATTGTCATAATTTTCATAGCTCTGAATAGTTGCAAATTAGTTGTTCCTGTTAAATCCGGCACGCTTACGAAGGGTCGGATCCAGAATCTTCTTACGGATACGCAGGGACACCGGAGTGATCTCCAGAAGTTCGTCCGTATCAATAAATTCCAGTGCCTGCTCAAGGCTCAGTACCTTAGGCGGTGTAAGCCGCAGTGCTTCATCGGAACCTGATGCACGGGTATTGGTAAGCTGCTTCTTCTTGCAGACATTGATTTCCACATCCTCCGGCTTGCCGTTCTGTCCGATAATCATACCGGCATATACCTTTTCACCGGCACCAATAAACAGTGTTCCACGTTCCTGTGCATTGTATAAGCCGTAGGTAATGGATTCTCCGGATTCAAATGCTATGAGAGAGCCCTGCTTACGATACTGGATATCTCCCTTATACGGTGCATATTCATCAAAAATCGTATTAATGATACCATTTCCTTTGGTATCGGTCATAAATTCGCCACGATATCCGATCAGTCCTCGTGCCGGAATGGAGAACTCCAGTCTCGTATAGCCTCCGGTAATCGGGGTCATGTTCTGCAGCTCGCCTTTCCGCTGTCCAAGCTTTTCAATAACCGTTCCGGTAAATTCATCCGGCACATCAATATAGGCAATTTCCATAGGCTCTGTCTTACGTCCCTTGGAATCCTCATGGTACAGCACCTCTGCCTTACTTACCGCAAATTCATAACCTTCACGACGCATATTCTCAATTAATACGGACAGATGAAGCTCTCCGCGCCCGGATACCTTGAAGCATTCGGTGGACTCGGTTTCCTCTACACGAAGGGAAACATCTGTATTTAATTCCTTAAACAGACGGTCTCTTAAATGTCTGGAAGTAACAAACTTTCCTTCCTGTCCGGCAAGCGGAGAATCATTTACCATGAACTGCATGGCAATGGTCGGCTCTGAAATCTTCTGGAACGGGATTGCCTGCGGGTTATCGGGAGAACAGATCGTATCCCCGATATGGATATCTGCAATACCGGATACTGCTACGATCGCACCGATGGTCGCTTCCTTCACATTGACCTTGCGTAAGCCATCGTACTCATAAAGAGCACTGACCTTCACCTTCTGCATCTTCTCCGGGTCGTTGGCATTCACGATGACAGCCTCCTGGTTGATCTTTATGACACCGTTATCCACCTTGCCAACACCGATTCTGCCTACATATTCATTATAGTCAATGGTACTGATTAATACCTGTGTTCCTGCCTCCGGATCTCCTTCAGGTGCGGGAATGTAATTTAAGATTGCCTCAAATAACGGCATCATATTGGGCTCGATATGCTCCGGGTCAAGTCCGGAAACACCGCTCTTTGCAGAAGCAAAAATAAACGGACAGTCAAGCTGCTCATCAGTCGCATCCAGATCCATAAACAGCTCTAACACTTCATCCACAACCTCATTGCATCTTGCCTCCGGACGGTCAATCTTATTCACGCATACAATAACGGGAAGCTTTAATGCCAGTGCCTTTTTCAGAACGAACTTGGTCTGCGGCATAACACCTTCAAAGGCATCCACTACGAGGATGGCACCGTTTACCATCTTTAAGACACGCTCTACTTCTCCACCGAAATCGGCATGTCCCGGGGTATCAATAATATTAATCTTTGTGTTCTTATAGGTAACAGCAGTGTTCTTGGAAAGGATCGTAATACCACGTTCACGTTCGATATCATTCGAATCCATGACACGTTCTGCGATCTCCTGGTTTTCACGGAACACACCGCTTTGCTTTAATAATTCATCTACTAATGTTGTCTTACCATGGTCAACATGGGCAATAATTGCGATATTACGGACATCTTCTCTCTTCTGCTTCATAACCTGTATCCTTTCATCTAAAGCCTTTTCGTAACAGCTTCATTACACCTTTTCCTTCTTAAACCGTAACAGTATATCACTATATATCGGTGATTGCAAGCGTATTATCGTGTACTTGTCGAATTCTGCGGTGCTTTGACGTTCTAAACGGGAAAAGTATGCATAAAATTTTATTGCATGTAGGAAAAAGCAAAATGAAGAGACAAATGGAGGTAACAAAACATGACAGACAAAGTAATTGAGAACAATCAGGTAATCATTATGGGGGAAATCATCAGTGATTTTCAGTTCAGCCACGAGATATTCGGGGAAGGCTTCTATATGGTAGACGTAAATGTGCCGCGCCTTAGTGATTCCTGCGATGTGATTCCTTTAATGGTTTCAGAAAGACTGATTGATGTAAATGAAGATTATCGTGGACAGGGAATCATGGTTCAGGGTCAGTTCCGCTCCTATAATCGGCACGAAAATGTATCCGGGCAGGGACTGATGATGCGCAAGAATAAACTTGTTCTGTCCGTATTTGCCAGGGAACTGGAATTCGTGGATGAAATGCCTGAAAGCTCGAAAACCAACCAGATTTATTTAGACGGCTATATCTGCAAGGAACCGATTTACCGTAAAACACCTTTGGGCCGTGAGATTGCAGACCTTCTCCTGGCTGTGAACCGTCCTTATGGAAAAAGTGACTATATCCCCTGCATCTGCTGGGGAAGAAATGCACGCTTTGCCAATACCTTCAAGGTTGGCACCCGGTGCGAATTATGGGGCCGGATCCAGAGTCGTGAATATATGAAAAAGATCTCGGAAGAGGAATCCGAAAAGCGCATTGCCTATGAGGTTTCCGTAAGTAAGCTCGAACTGATGGAGGATTCCTCCATATCATAAATGGAACTGTTCAGCGGCCGGTCCTTGGGGAAATCCCAAAGAACCGGCCGCTTGTTTTGTTTTGCTCTATTGTAACTATTCAGAACCACATTCGCAAAATCGCTGCTATGCAGCTTTCTTTTTTATTTATATATGCATAACCGCTGTTGCGATACTGAAATAAATCAGCAAAGACAGGGCATCTACAATCGTTGTAATAAAAGGACTCGCCATAACGGCCGGATCAAAGCCGATCTTCTTGGCAAGCATCGGCAGAAGACATCCGATCACCTTTGCAATAAATACGGCTGCAATCAACGTCAGGCAGACAACTGCTGCCACTGCAATCGTCACATGATCAAGCAGCAAAAGCTTTACAAAGTTTGCTGCAGCCAGTGTAAGTCCGCACAGAACCGCTACCCTCGCTTCTTTCCACAATACCCGGAATGCATCCTTAAATTCAATCTCATTTAAGGAAAGTCCACGGATAATCGTAACGCTTGCCTGTCCTCCGGCATTTCCACCGGTATCCATAAGCATCGGAATATATGCGGTCAGCACCACACAGGCACTTAATGCATCCTCAAAGGAAGTAATGATGCTTCCGGTAAAGGTCGCGGAAATCATCAGAAGCAATAACCACGGAATTCTCTTCTTCCAGGTTTCAAAGACCGTAGTCTTCATATATGGCTTGTCAGTCGGCACAATAGCTGCCATCTTTTCAATATCCTCGGTAGCCTCTTCCTGCAGGATATCCACGATATCATCGACGGTAATAATACCAACCAGCCGTTCTTCATTATCCACAACCGGCATTGCCGTAAAGTCATATTTCTGGAACTGTCTGGCAACCTCTTCCTGATCCATCATGGTATTGATGAAGATCACATCCTCATGCATGATCTCACCGATCACGGCATCGGACGGACTGATCAGGAGATAACGCAGTGCCACCGTACCGATCAGCTTTCTCTTGGCATCTAATACATAACAGATATTAATCGTTTCACTGTCCATGCCCACCTTACGAATCCGCTCGATTGCATCCTCTACGGTCATGGTTTCCTTCAGATCCACATACTCCACAGTCATGATACTTCCTGCAGAGTCTTCCGGATAACGAAGCAGATGATTAATATCTCTCCGGATATCCGGGTTTGCATTTGCAAGTATCTTCTTAACAATATTCGCAGGCATTTCCTCTAAAAGGTCTGTTGCATCATCGGCCATCAGGTTATTGATAATGCCGGCCGCATCCTTCTCAGACATGCTGGTAATGAGTTCATGCTGATGATCCACCTCTAAATAGGAAAATACATCTGCTGCCATTGTTTTAGGCAGAATACGGAAAATCTTTAACAGATCTTCCTCCGGAAGCTCCTCCAAAATCACGGCAATATCGGCGGTATTCTTATCCGACAGCATCTGACGGAGCTTGGTGTACTGCTTCTTCTCAAGCAGTTCTTTAACGAGTTCCAAATCCTTGTTCTCTTCCATTGCAATCTCCTTTATATGTGATTTTTATGCTCCGCCCATGGGGAGGAAGATCTGTATTGCTGCTTAATATCTGACTCTTCATAAAAACCACCACCTTTCGAAACTGCGTATGGCAGATCACAAGCTCTGTCACCAATTTTAACTTTAATTCACACGATAAACATTTGTCAACCAGAAATATCTGTATAATACCCTTCAGAGATCTGTTCGATCTGAATGCGTCCTGCGGTTGCCTCCGTCAGCTTCCTGCGGATCTCTTCCGCACGCTCCTTTGGAATCTGAAGATCAAACTCCACATTCTGTGTATAACGCGATTCCCCGATCGTAATCTGTTCATTGGCAAGCAGATACTGGATCTTTCCAACATCCGTATAGGCAAGCTTTAAGGTAAAGCATACCCCATAGATCATGGTGCGGATTCCGGCATCTGCAAGGCCTTCCTTTACCGCCTGGGTATAGGCACGCACGAGCCCTCCGGTTCCTAACAGTGTCCCGCCAAAATATCTCGTCACAATCACAACCACATTCGTAATACCTTCGGAAAGAAGAACCTCTAACATCGGCTTGCCTGCCGTGCCGCCCGGCTCTCCATCGTCACTGCATCTTTTCAGTTCCCTGTTTCTTCCTATAATATATGCCGTACAATTATGACGGGCATCATAATATTTCTTACGGGTCTGCTCGATGAGTCCCATTGCCTCCTCCTCTGACTGTGCCGGATAGACATGTGCAATGAACCGGGACTTCTTTTCTTCATATTCTCCGCATCCCGGTGTATCCACTACCCGGTATGGTAAAAATTCCTGCTCTTTTGGTGCCAATTGCATGATCCTTTCTTCCTTTGCCTTGCTCTGAATAGTTTATCATATGTATTTTGAAAAAGGAATAAAACCTGTGTAAAATGTGAATAATTGTTATGTTTCTATGAATTCTTAATGAAATAACTTTATTTCAGTACCACAATTTGATATACTACTTGTATTGTCTAAAAACACTTTGCTTTTATTTTGGAGGTTTATTCAATGAATTATACGAAAAAAGGGATTCATGAAAAGCAGAAATCCCTGCATGCCACCTCCACCCGTCTGTTAAAGAAGGGGCTGTTGGCAGTCTTAAATTTATTTCTGATTGCGGTACTGGCCTGCGGCATTATTGGTGCCAGCCTCGGAATCGGCATTTTCAAGGGAGTCATCGATACCGCTCCCAGTATTGAGAACGTCAAGGTAACACCTACCGGCTTCTCCACCTTCGTTTATGATCTCGAAGGAAACCAGATTGCGAAGCTGATCTCCCAGAATTCCAACCGTATTCCGGTCACCTGGGATATGATACCGGAAAATCTGGCACACGCTTTCGTTGCAATCGAGGATGAACGTTTTTATGAGCATAACGGAATCGATATCAAGGGTATCATCCGTGCTGCCTACGTTGGTATATCCAACGGCTTCCACTTTACGGAAGGTGCAAGTACCATTACCCAGCAGTTACTTAAAAATAACGTCTTTACTGACTGGACAAAAGAAGAAGGGCTCGCAGACAGTATGAAGCGTAAGATCCAGGAGCAGTATCTTGCGATTGAGCTGACCAAGACCATGTCCAAGGATGAGGTTTTGTTAAACTACATGAACACCATCAACCTTGGTCAGAATACCTTAGGTGTACAGGCTGCTTCACTTCGTTACTTTAACAAACCGGTAAATAGTCTGACCCTGTCCGAATGTGCGGTAATTGCAGGTATTACCCAGAATCCATCCCGTTTTAATCCAATTTCCCATCCGGATGAAAACGCCAAGCGCCGGGAGAAAGTGCTGAACAACATGAAGGATCAGGGCTATATCACTCAGGCAGAATACGATGAAGCCATTGCCGATGATGTTTACTCCCGTATCCAGATCGTCAACGACGAAGTAGATGAGACTCTTGTCAATACATACTTCGTGGATGCGCTGACCGATGATGTCATGAACGATCTGCTTGCGGCAGGTTACAACGAGACTCAGGCATTTACCCTGTTATACAGTGGCGGACTGAAGATTTACTCAACACAAGATCCGAACATCCAATCCATTTGTGACGAAGTTTTCTCCAATGAAGAAAATTATCCGGAAAACACCCGATGGCAGTTAAGCTATGCCCTCACCATCAAGCGTTCCAACGGAGACTTTGAAAACTTCAGCACGGAAAAGCTGCAGGCATTTTATAAGGAACAGAATGCTTCCTACAATCTGATTTATGATTCGCAGGAAGCTGCCAATGAGGATATTGAATATTATAAACAATTTGTTTTAGGCACAGACGGTGAGGTTTATGACGAAAAGATCACTTTAACTCCCCAGCCGCAGGTATCCATTACGATCGAGGATCAGCATACCGGCTGCATTGTAGCCATGGTTGGCGGCCGCGGTGCAAAGGAAGGAAGTAAAACCTTAAACCGTGCCACTGATACCACCCGTCAGCCGGGATCCACGTTTAAAATTGTTGCCGTTTATGCACCGGCCTTAGACAGTGCAGGATTAACCCTTGCTACCATGGTCAATGACGCACCGTTTAATTATGCGAATGGACGTCCGGTCAGCAACTGGTGGGGAAGCGAATACCGTGGGTTGAATTCCATCCGTCAGGCAATCATTGATTCCATGAATGTCATTGCAGTAAAAACCTTCACGGCGATTACTCCTCAGCTTGGTTATGATTATCTGAAAAACTTTGGTTTCACAACCGTTGTGGACCGTGAAGAAATCACCTATGGCGGTAACACTTATGTTTATTCCGATATCCAGCAGTCCACTGCCCTTGGCGGTCTGACGCACGGCGTCACAAATGAAGAGCTGAATGCTGCCTACGCATGTATTGCAAACGGCGGTACTTATATTAAACCCAAGCTTTATACCAAGGTAGTCGATCATGACGGAAATGTAATTCTCGATAACACCGAACCGGAAACCAAGCAGGTCATCAAAGAAACAACCGCATGGCTTCTCACAGATGCCATGCAGGATGTCGTTACCCAGGGTACCGGTGCCTCCGTCAACTTTGGTGGTATGGCAATCGCCGGCAAAACCGGAACCACTTCCGATTACAATGATGTGTGGTTCTCCGGCTACACTCCGTATTATACGGCAACGACCTGGACCGGTTATGATAATAACACTAAGCTCCGCAAGGGTGAGGAACGAAATCTCGCCAAGAAGCTATGGCGTGCAACCATGGCCAAAATCCACGAAGAACTGCCATCCCAGTCCTTTACGATGCCAAGCGGTATTGTTCAGGCAACGGTATGTGCCCGATCCGGCAAGCTTCCGATTGCAGGCTTATGTGATGGCACATTAAAAACCGAATACTTTGCTGAAGGAAATGTGCCGACCGAAAGCTGTAATGTACACTATCAGGGACCGATCTGTCAGTACACCAATCTTCCTGCCAGCGAACAGTGTCCTTTCAAGGTAGAAGGCGTATTGGAGGTCACTCCTGCAGATGATCCCCTGATGAGTGGGGACAGCACTCTTCCGGAGCAGCAGGAGCCCCAGACACAGGAAATCGTAAATGAAGACGGTTCCATTACTACAGTGACCATACCAGGCACTGCCGGAACCTGTCCTCACAATGCGGAATTCTTCGCTAATCCGGATGCCGAGGCAATTATTGCACAGCAGCGGAACGAAATCATAGCCGCGCAGCAGAATGCAGCGCTGGCTGCACAGGCTGAAGCCGCTGCCAATGCCGCAGAAGGCGGGGGAGAACAGCCTCCTGCAGAACAGCCGGCAGGTTAAATAAAAACCGGATTGTCTTTTAGCGGAAATCAGAATAAAAAAAAGAAATACAAAGGCTCCTATCGGATAACCTGTAAAATCAGGTATCAGACAGGAGCCTTATTTGGAATCTTATATGATCTTCAACTTCTTCATCATTATGATGCATAATCCATTCTGTAATGACATGTATTACTCAGGAATGACAAGTCTATGATCTTTCTTCTATTTTTGAAGTAATATACAGGATATTCCCCAACACTGTTCCAAACAGATGAGTTCTCACAAAGTCTCTGTATTCCTTTACGGAAATGTAATACATCCGTCCCCAGGAAGAGATCCGGTAATAATTTTCCCCCTGATGACTTACAAGACCTGTAATCGTCACATAATGGGCACGGGTGGCATCGACCTGCTTCATCTGCCCGCTGCTTTCCATATAAAGCGGCAGCCTGTCTTCCCTCTGCCATGGCAGCAAAACACGCGGAATGCACAAAATGACCGGCAGATCTTTTTGCAGCATTCTCTCAATACGCCTTTCCCTGACGTTCTCGAAAAGTCCCCATCTGGCACGATACGGCATGCGTCTTTTCCACATGAACGCATTAAAACGGATTGCCATAAGTATCCCGGACATTCCATTTTGCGTAGGAAACCACTTAAGCTTCCGGCACAGCTTGTTAAAGTAAGTCCGATAGGCTTCCTTTTCCTCAAATACAGTATGATAAGTAATCCCGTCAAGCTGATAAGGTCTTATCTCCTTCTCCATCAGATACAGCAATAAATCTCCTAAGGCAACCATTCCACAGCCGCCTCTATATTTCCTCTGGCTACACTTATCCTGTAACGGCTTAAAAAAGAGCTGGCTGCCACCATAGGTCACCTGCCTGCCATCCTGTACCTGTATATAAGCGTTCCTGCGAATGCCCAGAATCTCCTGCATCAATCTCCTCTTCTCCTGTGCGATTTCTTTAAAATTTTCTTTAAAATTTTTCTTCAAAACTTCTTCAAAACTTTTCGAAAAATTCATTGACAAAGTAATGATCTATATGATATTATACTAAACGGTGATTACACCAATGCTGATGTGGCTCAGTCGGTAGAGCGTCGCCTTGGTAAGGCGGAGGTCACGGGTTCGATTCCCGTCATCAGCTTTTTTTATTTCAACCGGTAAGTATGCGGAATGCGCGTATTTACTGGTTTTTCTTTATTTTCGTGTTTGCTTTATTATAAACTATAGTGTGCAATTTCACAATAAAATCTGCTAAAATAGATATGTTTGCAACCCTTTGGATATTTTAAAAATGTTCATTTATAAAAATTGATTTTCTTCTGAACAGACTGCGTAATTTTTCCTTCTTTGCGCTGATAGCAATATCCTCACGCAACAGAGCTTCGTCCAGCGAGATTGCACCGACTGCAAGCTGGGAAAATGCCTGAATGCTCACTTCCATATCTGTTTCTGTTCCATCTGCGGCCACCTCTACTGCATTCTCTGTCACATGCCAGATCCGGTTATTCTGCTCAATCTGCGGATCACAGACTCGGATCCTGCAATCCGTTCCTTCCGGCTTTGAAAGGATCTCCAGCATCCTTTTCACATTGATAACACGCACCATATAATCCTGCCTTGTTGTCTTTTGGATCTCGTATGCCTTCGCTGATCTGATCACAGAATATAATTCCAGATCATAAGGCAGTGTTAACTCAATTTCTCCATAATCCGCACTGAATCTTGCCAGAAATCCAAGAATCGCCCGAAACCCTTCCGGAGAGTTCCATACTGCTTCCTCAACCCACATGAACGCCGCTTCCTTCTGATATACATCCTCAATCAGCAGATAAGCAACATTCTGTCCCTTTTCACGAAGCAGATAGGAAAACTTCCGCTCCTTATAAATATTGCCTTTCATATGCTCTCTCTTCATAAGAGCTTCCTCACGCTTCACCGCAAGGTTATATTTCGGTGCAAACTGCCGGTAAAGACCAAAATAGTCCGAAATATCCTCTCCTTCCTCCCACATGACAGCTTCTCCGTCAAAGTGATACCCCTTTAAGACTTCAGGTTTAAACCTGTATTGATTCCTATAACACACCGTCTCATAACCGAATTTCCGGTAGAACTGATGGCTGAACGGATACAATGTCGAAATCACTTCCCCGTTTTCATAGGCATAAGGCAGGAGCTTCTCAAAAATATTCCGGACAGCTCCGGCATTCCTGTATTCCGGCAGAGTAGATACGGCGCCGATTCCTCCATTCTGTATCTCCTGCCCATCCACGTACGAGGTGTAACGGTTATTGATGATCCTTGCCATGAGAGTTCCTTTCTCATCAAAGGCTCCCCAGTCCTCCTCTTTTGCCTCTTCACACTCCTGTCTTTTCTTCGCAAGATCATCGATCCTCTCATGGAAGCAGATTCCGGATATCCGGCCTGCCATAAATTTTTCTTCCTGCTTTAGCTGTCTGATGACCATTATTTTCTCCCCCACCTTATCATTCTCAGCTTATACTGCCTTATTTCGTATTACTATTTTATCACTATTGCTCCTGGCATTCCGATCACAGGCACAGTTTCCGTCACTGGCTATTTACCGGTAACTACACACGATACGCGCAATTACCGGTTTTCTTTACTTCCGTGTTTATCTGCTTTGCAGTCCTCTGGTTTTCCTGCTGTTCATCAGATCATAAATGCAGGGAACCACAAGCAGGGTCAGCAGAGTTCCATAAAGCAGACCTCCTACCGTAACGATTGCCATCGGCTTGCCCATCGCTGCTCCCATATCTGTACCAAATACCATCGGCAACAGTCCGAGGATCGTTGTTAACGCCGTCATCAATACCGGACGAAGTCTTGTCCTGCCTGCCTGTAAAATCGCCTCATGCTTTTCCATTCCCTGTTCAATCAGCTGGTTCATATAATCTACAATCACAATACCGTTATTTACGATAATACCTGCCAGCATGACAAAGCCGATGACCGCAACGACACTGACCTCACAGTTTCCAAGGAACAGTCCCAGGAAGCCACCCGTAAATGCCAACGGAATCGTAAACATAATGATAAACGGAGATTTCAGGGACTGGAACTGGGCAACCATAATCAGATACATGAAAATAACCGCCAGAAGCAGCATCAGCATCAGCTGCTGCATGGCATCCACAATCATCTCATTTTCCCCCTCCATCACAAGAGAATAGCCCTCCGGCACTTCATAATCTGCAAGGTTCTGTTCCAGCTTCCGGGATACCAGACCCACGTTATATCCGTCTGCAATGGAAGCAGATACTGCAATATAGCGGTTCTGTTCTGTTCTGCTTACTGATTTTGGAGAAATAGTATTCTCAAACGCTGCAATATCCTTAAGTGGAATTTCCACCTTCTTATTGTCTTTATCTGTCTTTTCAATAACAAGATCCTGTAGCAGCTTCCGGGTAAGTTCCATGTCATTGGCGTTCTTTACATAGACTTCATATTCCTTCGCCGTTGTTTCAAAGGTTGTCGCACTGGATGCATCCTTTAGCTTTGCTGCAATCTGCTGATAAGCTTCAGCTACCGTGAGTCCCTGATCCATTGCCTTATCGCGGTCGATGAGTATCCGCATCTCACCGGTTGCCTCCTCCAGACCATCAGAAACCTTCGCTGTTCCTTCCGTAGCCTCCACAATAGCAGCTACTTCTTTGGCAATCTGCTGAAGAGTATCCAGATCGCGCCCCCGCACCTGAATCGAAATACCATCTCCGCCCAGCGCACTCATATCCATCATGGAGGTTTCAATACTCAATTCTGCTCCTGTCTCTTCACAGAGCTGTGCAGTCTGTTCCTCAATTGCATTGGAAAGCTCTTTGTTGTTTAATTTGGGCTTTTCTACTGTGGTCAGATAGATGCTCGTCTCATGCGTTGAACTGTCTGCGGATCCTCCCATCAACGAACCCATGGAAGAGGTGCTTGCCATGGCTCCCACATCCTCAACATCCTCCATATTTCTTAAGATCTCCACTACACGATCCGTTACCTCTGCGGTTTCGCTTAACGGCGTGGTATCCGGAAGCTCTAAGGTAATGGTCATCTGTGTGCTTTCCATGGTTGGCATAAACGCGGTTCCTTTGGAAAGCGAAACCAGGGCACTTCCTACGAGCAGCACCAGAACTCCGATAAAGATCACTGCTTTATGCTTTAAAGACCAGTCAAGAACCTTTCCATAGCCATTCATCAGTCCATTAAAGAACCGGCTCTCCTTCTGTTCCTTTGTTTTCACCAGAATCTTTGAGGACATTGCCGGAACTACCGTAAGGGCCACGATGAGACTTGCGCCAAGGGAATATCCGATCGTCAGTCCCATATCCACGAACAACTGACGTGTAATTCCTTCTGTAAAGACTATCGGAAGGAAAACGCAGACTGTCGTCAGGGTCGATGCTGCAATCGCTCCCGCCACTTCCCTGGTTCCTTCAATCGCTGCTTCCGTTACCGAAGCCCCCTCGCTGCGAAGCCGGTAAATATTCTCAATTACCACGATAGAGTTATCCACAAGCATACCAATCCCAAGCGCCAGTCCGGAAAGAGAAATCACATTAAGGGTTACTCCGCTGAAATACATGCAGACTACCGCTGCCACTATACTGATCGGAATGGAGCATGCAATCACTGCGGTCGGCCGGATGTCTCTAAGGAACAGCAGCAGGATAAGGATCGCAAGTCCTGCTCCGAAAATAATATTGTTAAAGATGGAATCCGTGACCATATCAATGTAGATTCCCTGATCCATAAGGGTAATCAGCATCAGATTTTCGTTCTGCTCTAACAGCTCATCAAACCTGGCAAGGATCTTGTCCGATACTTCTCCGGTCGAATAGCCGGTCTGCTTCTGCATGGTTAAAAGAATCCCCGGTTCTCCGTTTACATTCGTATAAATATCTGCAGAGTTGTCTGTCATGAAAACATCGGCAACATCCCCCAGGGTAATCACATCGACGCCATCCATATCCACATTTAAAATCGGCATCGCCTTTAGCTCTTCAACCGTATCCGGTTTATCTCCCACGCGGATCAGGTAAGAAATACCATCCTCAGTAACGTAGCCGGCAGGCATTGAGAAATTCTGCGCAGCCAGAAGCTGTTCCACGGTATCTACCGTAAGAATGCCATTCATATCTGCCTGGTCGTACGCATCCTCCCTCGCTTCCTCGATCTGCTCTTCGCCGTCCAGAATCTGCTGCAATGCATCCGCAAGCTGTTCTGCATTGTCATTAATCTGATCATAGCCTTCCTTAATCTGATCCACTCCGGCATCTAACTGCTCCTGTCCGGACTTTATCTGTTCTTCCCCGGCTTCAAGCTGCTTCTGCGCCGAATCCAGCCCGGACTCTGCAGAAGCTATCTGCATTTCTCCTAAGCTGATTGTGGTCTGTGCATTGGCAAACTCAATTGCCGCCTGCAGGTTTCCCTGATACAATTCTGTTAACGCACTGTCCAGCTTACCGATATTTCCTTCGACTTCAGAAAGTGCGGACTTATACTGGTCGATCGGTGCCGCAGCCATGGCCTTCTGGGACTCAAGATCGGCAATTTTACTTTGCAGTTCAGCTTTCTTGGCTTCTAAGCCGTTTACATCACTTGCTCCCGCTTTGACCAAAATATCATTTTTAATTGCAGACAATGTTCCTTTTATTTCCCTCACAGGAGTATCTTCTTTTACTTCATATCCGGCAGATTCATACCATGCTTTAACGGCTGCCCGGGTATTTTCATCCAGATCCACATATGTTTGAGTATCACTAGTTCCTGCTAATCCAGCAAGTGTTCCCTCAATCCCATTCACCGCCGTAATTGCCTGTTCAAGCATCTGCACTCCGGCCTGGGCCTGCTCAATACCGCTATCCAGTCCCTTCACTGTCGCTTCTGCAGTCTGGATTTCAAGCTGTAGGTGCGTCTTTGCCGCCTCGGCATCCGCCTTTGCGGTAAGAAGCTTTGTTTCTGCCTCGGCAAGCTGCTTCGTGGTCGCATCCTTTTTACTGTTTAATTCGGTTTTTCCGCTTTCCAGCTGGCTCTTTTTATCTGCCAGCTCATTGCGTCCGTCAGTAAGCTCTTTTTTGGAATTTTCAAGCTCTGCTTTGGAATCATTCAACTCCTGCTGCTTTTGGGCAAGCTCTGCCTCAGAATCGGCAAGCTCCTTCTTCGCATTTTCCAGTTCTGCCTGTCCGTCATAAATATCCTGCTTGTTTTCCTGCAATTCTGCCAGGTTTTCATCGATTTCTTTATCAATAGAGCCGAACACCTGCTCATTGACTGCATCAATCTTTTCCTGACGGATAATAACATTCACGCTCTCTTCTAAAAGTCCCATACCGCTAACAGAAGCCACGCCCTCGATACTCTCCAGTTCCGGCACAATGGTATCATTTGTCAGATCCGTAATTTCTGCTGCAGACATGTCCTTTCCACCGACTGCCGCAATCATAACCGGCAGCATATCAGGATTTATTTTCATAATAATCGGATTCCCGACAGAATCGTCCCAGTAGCTCCTGATCTGATCCAGATTTTCACGAATCTCAAGCGAAACGGCATTCATATCTGCCGACTGGGCAAACTGCAGAATTACCATGGAATAATTTTCATTTGAAACAGAACTGATTTCTTCAATATTACTTACGGTAGCCATAGAAGACTCCACCGGCTTCGTTACGACCATTTCTACGGTTTCCGGACTTGCCCCCGGATAAGTCGTCATGACCAGTACGTAAGGAAAGCTGATATTCGGCAGCAGATCCGAGGTCATTTTGGTAAATGACACAATACCCAAAACAATTACAAGCACTACTGCCACCAGAACGGTATACGGTTTCCTGACACTGAATTTTCCAAACATTCTTTCTTCACCTTTCTCTATATCCTCAGCAATAAGTGCTTCGGATTGTACTGAATAATTGCCTGCTTTCCTATAAAACTGTTACGCAAAATGGGATATATACTTTGAAACTACAGATATTTCCAATTATGTCACAATAAAAAGAGTATATTGCGTTCAAAAATCTTCGTCAATATACCCCTCTTAAAGTTTATAAAAATTTAATTGTTTCCCTTCAATTCCCTGCGGATTTTGGCTTTCACGCGCTGCAGGGCATTGTCTGTTGATTTATCATCCCTGCCCAGAACCTTCGCAATCTGCCCATAAGACATTCCGGTAAGATACAGATCGAGCACCTGCTTTTCAAAAGGACTTAATTCCCTCTCAATCATCTGCTCAATGCGTTCCACATTTTCACGGTCAATCAGCAGCTCCTCCGGGTTCTTCTCTAATGGGGAAATCAGACTGTTAATCAGCTTTACCTCCTCTGAGGACTCTCCTTCCTCCTGCCGGGAATAGTCTGCATAAATGGAAATATAGGAATTAAGCGGTGCATTCTTCAGCCGCCCTGCTGCCTGAATCGCTGTATACATCTGTCTGGACACACACAGATCCGCAAAGGTAAAAAAGCTGGCATCCCTTCCCGTATCATAATCACGGATAGCCTTAAAAAGCCCGATCATTCCTTCCTGTATCAGATCTTCCCGGTCCGCACCCAGAATGTACATCGACTGTGCCTTGCTGCGCACCAGATTCTTATACTTTTCCATAATGTAATCCGTAATGGCATGGTCTCCATCCCGAAGCTGCACGATCAATTCTTCATCGCTGTATTTTGCATACTCATTAACCATAGGAGCCCACCTCCATCGTCATATCCTTTTGGATCTGCGCGTCTGCTGCTTCCTCATTCATTTTCTTCGCTTCCATATCAATAGGATCTCTGTCCTGTGCGGTATCTCTTTCCCGGAATTTCAGAATGTCTGTTGGAATCCCGGACTTAAAATTTTCTGCAGCCTCCAACTCTGTTATATCCCTGGAATCTGTCATATCTTCTGAATCATCTATATTTTCTGCTGCTTCTATGTTTTCCGAATCTACTATATTTTCCAAATCTACTATTTCTTGGGAATCTGCTATATCTTCCAGATTTTCATCCTTCCCTATGTTATCCGGCACTTCCTTATATCCGGTATTTTCTGCACTTTCAGACGTTTCGACACTTTCCATATTCTGAGCTGAATCTGATTCGCTCTCTATGTTCTGATGGAAGATGGCTTCGCTTTTCATGTTCTGACCGGCATCTAATTCACTTTCCATCCCCTGCTCTGAAGCTGCTTCCATTTCCATCCCTTCTGCTTCCCGGAACTCTTCACCATCTTCCACATCCTGTGAATCCTGCAGCCGGATCAGATCGGCTGCAATGTGCTCTGCCAGAATCCGGTAGCCGTCCGGATTGCAATGTACGCCATCCGGCATATAATTCGAAATCACTGCGGCATCGTGGCTGTCCAGTAAATTCGAATCATACAGGTCAATCACATCAAATTCATATTCCCTGGCAAGAGCAATCATACTGTCCACAATGACACGCTGCGACATCAGCTCCGGACGATCCTTACGCAGAATATCATGCAGGACATTGGGAAGCGGTGTGACGAAAACAACCTCCGCATCGGGATAATTCTCCTTTAAGCCCCGCATCAGTTCATTAAGATCCCCAATCAGGGTACGGGGAGAACGCTCTTCAAAATTTCCCACATTTTCCCGGTGCAGACAGAACCCGTCATTCGTTCCTCCCATAACCAGAATAAGGTCTGTATCCTCCGGAATGTCCATGTAACGGTCCACAAAGGCATCCTGCCAGTATCTTCCGATCGAGGATCCTCCGATTCCAAGATTTACCACTTCCTCTGCTCCCAGAATTTCTGCCAGCTTCGTCGGGTAGGAATACTGCTGATAGTCCTCCATGCTTTCAAGGTTTGCCGCCTGTGTGATACTGTCACCCAGACAGGCAATCTTTTTATCTGAAAAGTCCAGGGTACTTTGACCAATCACCACCTGGTCTGCTTCATTCCACTCAACTGTTTCCATATAAGAACTTTGTTCCAGTCTGCGTTCCCGCAGCGTCGGGCGTACCAGAATATTACCGGATACCGTAGTTAAAGAAATGCCTCCCCCGGAAACACGATTCCCGGAAACCTGGTTTTCCGAAACGGTATTGCCTGAAACGGTATTGTCAGAAACACTGTTCCCGGAAACAGCATTACCGAAGACGCCGTTTTCTGAAATAGCATGATCAGAGACGCCTCCCCCGGAAACTGCATTGCCGGAAATCATATGATCGGAAAAGTCACGGTCTGAACTGTCATTACCGGATGCAAAGGCATGAGCATTTTCAGACACATCTGTAAGCTGATCCTCTGCGGTGAGCATATCTCCCGAGACAGATTCCCCATCTGAAACACTCCCCTCAGACCCATTCCCTGAAGGTGATGCGGTCAGAAACTCCTGCAGCACATCCTCATCTTCATCTTCCAGATCATCCACTGCATATTCATGGAGAAAGGTCTCTACCGCCGCTTCGTCCTGCGAAAGCTCTTCAAGCTGTGTCCGCAGCTGCTCTGCCTGTGCATGACTTTCTGCATACAGCTCTTCACATTCCTTTTCGTATTTTATTCTCTCCAAATAGTTTAATCCTTTATCTGCACCCACTGCAATCAGCAAAATTGCCACCATTGCAATCATGGTTGCCAGGACTCTTCCGGCTGTCTTCATAATACCTTCCTAATCTGCTTTACAGCATCCTGTTCATTACAAATCTAATCACTCATCTGCAGCCGGCGCAGGTTCTTTGCCGGACAATCTCATAGGCCAGAACCCCGGCCGCAACGGAAGCATTCAGGGAATCAATATCGCCATGCATAGGGATAGAAGCTGTCATATCACACTTTTCCTTCACAAGACGGCCTACTCCGGATCCTTCATTTCCAATTACCAGTCCGATCGGTCCTGTCAGGTTTAAGTCATACATCGTTTCTCCACCCATATCCGCACACACAAACCATAAGCCCTGCTGCTTCAGTTCTTCTATGGTCTGTGCCATATTGGTCACACGCGCCACCTTCGTATAGTTTAATGCTCCTGCAGAGGTTCTCGCTACCGTTGCAGTAAGTCCTACTGCACGATTCTTCGGAATAATCACTCCATGTGCCCCGGCAAGATTCGCTGTACGGATAATTGCTCCCAGGTTATGTGGATCCTCAATATTATCAAGCAGGAACAAAAACGGAGGTTCATTCTTTTCTTTAGCAAGTGCAAGCATGTCCTCTACCTCTGAATATTCATAGGCCGCAATCGTTGCTATAACGCCCTGATGCCGCCCTGTTTCTGAAATCTGATCCAGACGTTCCTTTGATACATATTTTATAACCACATCATGCTTTCTCGCTTCCCGCTTAATCGTCATAATCGGTCCGTCCTGACAGCCATCCAGAATATAAAGCCGGTCAACGGACTGTCCGGAACGAAATGCTTCAATCACCACATTTCTTCCCTCTATAATGGATTCATTTTTTTCTTTTCTGAATTCTTCCATGCTTTAATCCTTTCTCCGTTTCTTTGTGGAACACAATCCAATCATGCATAGCGTTGCTATGTATATTTCTTTTCCGGTGTACAGTATTTCTATGTCTTCCTATGTCTTTCTATATCTTTCTATGTTTTTCCAGTTCTTTCTGAATTAGTATCCCTGCTCTGTCTGCTTAATTCATTTTCTGTGTTTCCAGAATGTCCATGCCCTTTTGGATCAGCAAAAGCATCCTCTCCTCCTGCCCGGTAAGATACAGGTATCCCATCAATGCTTCCAATGCCGTTGCCTTTTTATACTCTGCCATAGTTGCATGCTTAGCTTTCGTGTACGGCTTCGCATTGCGCCCCCGTTTCAGGATTACCTGTTCTTCCTCTGTAAGCTCCGGTAACAAAGCGTCCAAAAGGAGCGCCTGTGCGGTCGCATTTACATAGCGGATCGTATAATGGTGAAGCTTATTGGCAGGTGCATTTCCACGCATCACAACCACCGTCCGGATCACCAGATCATATATAGAATCTCCGATATAAGCAAGCGTAAGAGGTGAATATGTCCGAATATCCACCTCTTTACCCTCAAATGCTTCTCTTATCCTTTGTATAAAGGTTAAGCCATTTTCCATTTTACGCCCTCACGTGTATCTTCCAGAACGATGCCCTTTTGTAACAGTTCTTCACGAATGGCATCTGCCTTTGCGAAGTCCTTTGCCTTCTTTGCTTCCTTACGCTCTGCAATCTTTGCCTCGATGTAGCTTACCAGCTCTGCATCCACATCATCTGCTTTCTCTTCTGCCTTTTCACCATCAAAAAGTCCTAAGGAAAGAACCTCATCAAAGCTTGCTGCCAGCTTACGCTTCGTTACATCATTGCAGTCTGCCTTTAAGAGATCATATAGTACGGTAATTGCCATTGAGGTATTTAAGTCATTGCAAAGTGCATCTTCGAATTTACGGCGGTATTCTGCATAAACCGCTTCATCCACTTCTCCTTCTTTGGAAAGTCCGGCAATCTTCTTAAGAAGCTTTTCATAAGCCGACTTTACATTGTCCATGACTTCATAGGAAAACTCCAGCGGCTTCCGGTAATGGGACTGTAGGCAGAACATCCGGTAAACCAGCGGATTATAGCCCTTGCTTTCGAGTAAGGAGACCGTCAGGAAGTCACCCTTTGACTTGCTCATCTTACCGGTCTTGTCATTTAGGTGATGTACATGGAACCAGTAATTACACCATTTATGTCCAAGGTAGGACTCACTCTGTGCAATTTCATTTGTATGATGCGGGAAAATGTTGTCCACACCGCCGCAATGGATGTCCATATATTCTCCAAGATGCTTCATACTGATGCAGGAGCATTCAATATGCCATCCCGGATATCCAACACCCCATGGGCTGTCCCATTTAAGCGCCTGGTCCTCAAACTTGGATTTGGTGAACCACAGAACGAAGTCGTTCTTGTTCTTCTTATTTTCATCCTCGGTCACATCATCGCGCACGCCAACTAAAAGCTCGTTCTCGCTCTGGGTATTAAATACATAATATTCCTTAAGCTTCGAGGTATCAAAATACACATTTCCTCCGGCCACATAGGCATAGCCCTTCTCTAAAAGAACCTCGATCATATGAATAAACTCACTAATGCAGTTCGTTGCAGGCTCCACCACATCCGGGCGCTTGATATTAAGCTTTTTGCAGTCTTCAAAAAAAGCATCGGTATAGAACTTTGCAATTTCCATAACCGTCTTGTGCTCACGCTTTGCCCCACTTAACATCTTATCTTCACCGGTATCGGCATCGGAAGAAAGATGACCGACATCCGTGATATTCATCACACGCTTTACATCATATCCAAGATAACGCAGGGTCTTTTCCAGTACATCCTCCATGATATAGCTGCGCAGATTTCCGATATGTGCAAAATGATACACCGTCGGGCCACAGGTATACATTGCAATTTTGCCGTCCACATTCGGGATCACGGTTTCTACTTTTTTCGTTAATGTGTTGTAAAAGGAAAATCTATTCTCCATCTTTCCTCTCCTCCTTTAATTGTCTGATTTCTATTTCCATCTGCTGCATCCGCTTACGCAGCATGGACAGCTCTTCCTTTACCGGATCCGGCAAATGGATCTGATCCAGCTCTTCCTGGGGAAGTCTCTGGTTGTTGCGCTTCACCACATGTCCCGGCACACCGACTACAGTGGAATTCGGCGGGACCTCTTCCAAAACGACCGATCCTGCCCCGATCTTGGAATTATCCCCGATCGTAAAGGATCCAAGGATTTTGGCACCGGCGCTGATCATGACATTATTTCCAATCGTCGGATGTCTCTTTCCCTGCTCCTTACCGGTTCCTCCGAGGGTTACCCCCTGATACAAGGTCACGTTATCACCAATGATCGCTGTTTCTCCGATAATGACACCGTTTCCGTGATCGATAAAAAATCCTTTGCCAATCTGTGCTCCCGGATGAATCTCAATTCCGGTCTTACGCACAGCACGCTGGGAAATCCATCTTGCCCAGAAATAGTGCCCTTTCTGATAAAGCCTGTGTGCCAGCCGGTAATGCAGCATCACCTTAAAGCTTGGATACAGCAGTACCTCCATACTGGAATGAATGGCCGGATCCCTCTCTCTTATGATTCGGATTTCTTCTTTAATTTTGCTGATGATTCCCATAACTGCTCCATTTCCTATAAAATAAGAAACGGAATATTCCATCTACAGAGACGAAATATTCCGCGGTTCCACTCTACTTAAAGACAATAATGCCTTTCCCTTACAGTCGATAACGTGACCAGACGTGCCGGGATATCAGAAGCTGCTTCTTCGTTCTCCCTGCAGACTCCGGAGTGCACTTCCCGTTCCCCGAAAGTAAAAGCTGCTTACAGCCGATGGCAGCTTCTCTCTGTTACCTCTTGATTACGGTACTCTTCTCCATCATAGTCGTTTTCTGTTTATTTGCCTGTAGCTGCTTTATCCCCACAGCTACCTTAACTACTATATAGAATATGCAACTTTTGAGGTTTTGTCAACTGTCAGACCTTCAAGTTAATCAATAAATTGTAACCGTTCAGCCATGCAGAAATGATTGTGTAAGATGACCGCGGGAGCCTGCTCACTAAGGACAGCTTATACAATCATTTCTATAGGGCAGATGCCCGACATGAAATAAGCTGCCGGAAAGCACGTTTATTTGTTAGCCAAATCTGTACAATCCGGCAGCTTATGAATGGGCATGGCTGAACGTCTCTCATCACACTGTCTTCGGGCATCCAGTGCAGCCGGCACAGCCTCTTTGCATCACATCCTCACTCTGCAGTCCCAGAGGTGTTGTCAGCAGACAGATTGCCTGGGAAGAAATCCCCTCTCCGCTTCCGGTAAAGCCAAGCCCTTCTTCCGTCGTTGCCTTGACATTAACCTGGGACAGATCAATATGCAGTGTGTCTGCAATGTTCTTCCGCATCGTATCAATAAAGGGACGCATCTTCGGTGCCTGTGCAATAATGGTCGCATCAATGTTCTCAATGAGGAAATAATGCTCCTCCAAAAGCGCTCCTACATGCTCTAACAGCTTTAAAGATGAAATTCCCTTATAAGCAGGATCCGTGTCCGGAAAATGCTTGCCGATATCGCCAAGTGCCGCTGCTCCAAGCAGCGCGTCCATAATGGCATGTAACAGCACGTCCGCATCCGAATGTCCGAGCAGTCCCTTTTCATAAGGGATCTCGACACCACCAATAATCAGCTTCCGCCCTTCTGTCAGTTTGTGTACATCATAACCCATACCGATTCTCATATCGTTATTGTTTCCTCCTGTAATCCCTTTATTCTGTAATTTCTAGTAACAGTTCAGCCATGCAGAAATGATTGTGTAAGATGACCGTGGGAGCTTGCTC